>Ga0256837_1000032_pt1 | contig 117752 bp, 114 predicted proteins | sample 4562384metaG_FD_185976 | JGI IMG/M metagenome (GOLD analysis project Ga0256837, IMG submission 185976) | Hydrothermal vent microbial communities from Guaymas Basin, Mexico - 4561-384 | ecosystem: Environmental > Aquatic > Marine > Hydrothermal vents | place: Mexico: Guaymas Basin | collected...
TAGCCTTTGAGAACATCTTTTTGGTAGTCGTTGAGCCTTCTGGGGTAGAGGAAAGCTTCGTTGATATCTCTGTCTTTAATGCCGATGATGAAAGGATCGATATCGTACTCCAGACCGATCCGGACAATCTCGTCACCAAGCGCTTTGTTAATAGTTTTCATATCGATAATCTTGCGTTCAGTAGTTACAATAATCGCTCCGTCAAGTAGGATCATCGGGGTATTGATATGGAGTTTGTTGAGGAGCTCTTTGGATTTGGTAAAACTGCGAGCTGTTGCCACACCCATCAGTGCGTTTCGTGCCTTCTGGTTCCATGTATCGATGCTAAAATCGCTTAGGCTCAGGTCCGAGCGCAGAAAGGTGTGGTCAAGATCGGTAATATAAATGGGCTGCATCGTTAGACTACTGATGTTTACTGATATCATAGCGTTTTGCCAAGGAGAGGAAGAACTCCTCAAGGGCATAAGCGGTAGCGGCAGCAATAGCATTGCTCTCATGTTTGATCGCAGGTTCTTTTGCGATCTTCTCAAGTGCTTCGAGCTCTTCAATGCTAAAATCACGCGTCGCATAGATCACACCCTTACGTGATTGTTCCATCATCTGTTTTACATACGCCTCTTTTCGCTCTTTCAGTTTTTCTGCATCGATATCACTGCCTCCGGGAGCATTCTCTATAAGCGGTTTTATAAGATTGTCGAACATGATCGCCATACTCTCTTTGTCATACATCTCGTCACTGATCTTTTTTGCCATTGCGATCCGTTCATGGTTCTGAGGATCTTCCTCTAAGGAGTTGAGGTATGCTTCGATCTCTTTGTCGGATGCTTCCTGACTTTGAGCGATCGCAGAGACATATTGAAGCAGTAGAACGTTACGGTAGGCTTTGAGGATCTCATCCATCTCCTCTTCGCTAAGGTGCTGCTGAAGATAAGATTTAAAACGTATCGATAGCAGTTGCATATCGTAAGGTGTGTTCTCTTCATCGCTATTGAGCCTATTGAGGTTTTCTTGCATGATGGAGAACTGGTTCTCTAGTTCAATCAGCTGTTCATCTGCATTAGAGATACTAAGGTATTGCTCTATTTGTTCGGGAGTGGCGGAAAATAGGTATGCCGATGCCAGTGCATATAGTAATAATCGTTTCATAAATGTGATTATACCATAGCTTGGCAAGAGATGATTAATTATCTTTTAACGGTGATCAGGAGAGTGTTTTCCCTTTGATCAAAACAGTGAAGAACCGAATACCCCAAAGAATGAACATCAGCATCCATACTGTAGCGGAGATGTCGAAAAGAACCATGAAATTCCATCCGAACGCTGCGGCGACAGAAACGAACAAGCGCATGATCACTACGACCTGAGTCCAGTTAAAAAGTACCTTCTCCCACATAGTCGCTTGCATCATGTTCCCTGAGTGTCCGATAGTTACACGTGTTCCGAACCCGATGAGTATGGTAAAGACAAATCCCAACATCAGTACATGAATGTCAAGAAGCAGGAAGGTCGCACCGCTAATGAGTGCGGTCAGGTTTGACATTGCCCCGAACAAAAAGGCAACAGGGATCCAGTAGAGTGCCAAGTGGAGTATCCATAGCAGTGGATTAGGGTTGGGGAAGGGAAGTTCCCAGCGTAGGATCTCTTTGCCGATATAGAATGCCAGTGCCAGATCGACAGGGAAACTGCTATGTGTAAAAAGACTCTCTAGCACTACATGAAGAGCAAGCATTACAGCTACATTCCTGACAAAAAGATCGTTCCGTACATACATGCAGTGTGAGAAGAAAGGTACCATACGCTGTGCAACGGAGAAGGTCAGTAAAAATAGGTAGAGATAGATGCCGATCTGTGTGGCAAAAAAGAGAAGAAAAGGAAGAAAGAGCATTCCCAGAAGATAGAGAATGTGTGCAAAGAAGCCAACACCCATTGCCGAGAGTATCCAGAAGAGGTCATGTTTATCCGGCATGGTTGTCATTGTGTATATCTCTTTAAGGATACCAAATATCATACTATGAGCGACCAGAAGTACCACAACACCTGCATAGGCAATGAGTGGAGATACGATGCTTCCTAGTGCAAAAAGTATGGAGCCGATATAGTAGAGGCTAAAAATACGTATGTAGATCGTTCTCTTAATAGGTGGGGTTGATGAAAAACGGGGGAATGTGGTAAATAGAAATGCGGTAAATGCCGGGGTAAAGAGTAAAAAGAGCATGGCATATCCGTGAAAGAGCGTAGCTGAGATCGCCAGATGAAGTATACCTTTATAGCTTAGAAGGAAAATAAGCATGGTTACAATGGCATTGACAAAACCAAGAAGAAAAAATGGTTGGTGGGGTTGGGAGAAGAAGTAGCTCTCTTGGGCATTTTCACTAAAGTTAAAGTGCATACTGAAGCCTTTTTGGGCGTATCATAACAAAAGCATCTAAAAAAGGGATTGAGCTGTATCAATGAGAAAAGTTATTGCATAGGTTTCCCGATTGACCGGGATCTCCGGGGGAGGGAGACAGTTCTTTAGGAAGAAGAAAAGGGAGACCCGACCAATACGGGAAGCCTATGCAATAGTGTATCATACTGCTCCTCAAAAGAGGAAGAGCAGTATAGACAGATTTTACTTAAGATCAGGTTTAGGTGTCTTATTTGTGCTTTCTGGAAGCTGTGGGTATTCCACTGCCGGTTTTCTACCTTTAAGTGCACCAAGGAATGTAACGATCTTTTGTGCATCTGCATCAGAGATCTCTTTTCCAAGTTGTGTTTTACCCATCTCCTGAACCGCTTCTTTGAGTGACCAGATCGCACCGTTGTGGAAGTATGGTGCAGTCTCAGTGATGTTTCTGAGTGTCGGTGTTTTGACCATACCGTTCTTGTCACCTTTGAAGTCACCAACATTGGCATATTTATACGGCTTGACAAGTGGGAATTTCTGCATACTTCCGCCAAGTGCTACACCTGTGTGACACGCTGCACAACCCATATCGATAAATGTGTTCAATCCCTCTTTTTCCTCTTTGCTCAACGCATCTTTCTTTCCATTAAGGAAATCATCGAATCTTGATGGTGTTACAAGTGTTCTTTCAAAGATACCGATCGTTTGTGTGATCGTTTTGAAGTCGATCTTCACATCGTTACCGTATGCTTTTTTGAATGCTGAAACATACGCAGGCATAGAGTTGACACGTGCTTCGACAAGTGACGGTGCTGCTGCCATTTCAGGTGCCGCTTGCATTGGTCCTTGTGCCTGATCTTCAAGGTCAGGGCTTCTTCCGTCCCAGAACTGTCTGTCGGCGAATACTGCATTATATACGGTAGGTGAGTTGAGGTGGTGCGGGTTTGCCGTCCACTTATGACCTACAGCTGCCGATATACCGTCAACACCGCCCATACCGAGATTGTGACATGTATTACAAGAGATCAGCCCGCTTTTAGAGAGTCTTGGTTCAAAATAGAGTTTTTTACCAAGTGCTACACGCTCAGGTGTGATGGACTTGTTCGGGTCGATCATTTTTGCAAGTGTGGCTTTATCTGTAGGGATAGCTACCAAACCTGCATTTTTTGCTTTTGTTGCGATATCCGTCGATGCCAATAGTAGTGAAGATGCCAATACTGACACTCCGATAAGTTTTAATACTTTCATATTCGTTCTCCTATTCGATAATGGATAGAGGGATTATACAGTAGTAAATATTAAAGGAAAATAAATATTATCTAAAAAATATTTTTAAATGTTTGAATCATTTTTTCTCATATGCTACTTATGTCGCATCACTATCGATAGCGTACGTGTTATGATACATTCAATACATATCAAGATTATGTATCAAATAAAACGTTAAAAAAGGATAGAACATGGCAGTAGTAGGATTTACAAAACTAGAAGCACTTTTTAGAAAAGCAGCGTCACTTGACATTAAAAAAGGACATGCAAAAGAGATCACCGATATCGTTGAGAAGAAATTGGTAGACCTTCTGATCGCAGGTGAGCGTAATACGAACATGAACGGAAGAGATGTCATTATGGAATCAGACCTTCCTATCACAAAAGGGTTGCAAGAGACGATCATCGCGTTTAAAAAGCTTGAAGAGGATATCGATCTTAAAGATGTACTCGATACATTGACAACCTTCCCGCCACTCAAGTACCCTTATGCAGCGGATCTTGAAGCGAAACTTCCAGAGATCACCGGTGCATTGTTGGTTGTAATGGCAAAGATCATGAAAGAGATTGACGGTAACGACCGTGCACTTGATCATGAGACCATTGAGAAGACACAAACGATCATGGATCTGACACTCTAAGTATCGGATATTGGAAGGGAGGGCTTACCCTCTGTTCCCACCACCGTTACGGCTGGAGCGTCCGTTCCTGTTGTGACGGTTCCCTCCGCCGTGACTGTTACGTCTACGGTTATTTCCTCTATATCCGCCGTGACCACGGCCTCTACCTCTGTCATTCCCACGATTTTGCATTGCACGTTCAATAAGCAGTTCAACCTCTTCAAGACCAAGACCGATCACATCTTTACCCTTGACAGCATTTTCATTTTGGATCATGCTTGCCAAAAGGTGTGCGATGGTGACAATGTCAAGGTCGTGTTGAAGTGTTTTGACCAGCTCTATCGCCTTATCGGTGATCTGCGTATTGGCGATCTTCTCGATGAGTTCGTCCTGACGGCTGTTTTGTACTTCGATACGGGTAGGGATCACTTGCGTGATCAGCTTGGCACCGACATCTTTTTCGATACGTTTAATGGTACGAAGTTCATTGGGGCTTACCAATGTGATCGCCTCTCCACTCTTTCCACCGCGTCCGGTACGTCCGATACGGTGTACGTAACTCTCGGAGTCGAAGGGAATATGGTAGTTGAAGACGTGTGTGACATCATTGACATCAAGCCCACGTGCTGCTACGTCGGTGGCAACGAAGATATCGATACCGCCTTGTTTGAATGCACGGATGGTCACTTCACGCTGTTTCTGTTCCATATCACCATGCAGTCCGCTTACTTTGAACCCTTGTGCAGTCAAGTGTGCAACGAGTCTGTCGACCTCTTTTTTCATACGACAGAAGATGATACACTTGTCAGGGTTCTTATAGTCGATGAGTCTGACAAGCGCATCGTCTCTTTCACGATCTTGAACAACATAGTAGTACTGTGTGATCTTGGAGTTGGTGCTCTCGCTTTTAGTAATGGAAACGGTCTTGGGGTCGTTAAGGATCTCTTCTGCCAGTTTTCTAATGGCTTTAGGCATGGTTGCCGAGAACATCAATGTCTGGCGCTCTTTAGGCAGGAAGGTGAAGATATTCTTGATCTCATCCAAAAACCCCATGTCAAGCATCTCATCGGCTTCATCGAGAACGACGAATTTCGGGTTGAGCTTGATCTTTCCACTCATAAGAAGGTCTTGCAGACGCCCCGGGGTCGCTACAACGATAGAGGCTTGTTTGATACGCTCGATCTGTTTACCGTAAGCCGTACCACCGTAAACGGTAGCGGTTTTGAGTCCTGAGAGTTTACCGAAACGGTAGAGCTCGTCACTCACTTGCATGGCAAGCTCACGGGTAGGAACGATCACAAGTCCCTCTACAGAACCGTCAGCTTCCATCATGCTCATCATCGGTAGACCGAACGCGGCTGTTTTACCTGTACCCGTTTGTGCCTGAGCGATCATGTCATGTCCCTCAAGAACAAGTGGGATCGCCTCTTTCTGTACGGGGCTAGGCTCTTTGAATCCTGCCTCTTCAACGGCAGCGAGAATGGTTGGTTTTAAATTAAAATCTTGAAATGTCATAGTTAGTCTTTGTGTTAAAATAGTCGGTGTTTATAGATGTCTTTCGATACATAGAAGTTTTTGTTTCATATAGTACTTTCAGAGGCTAAAACCCTCTCTCTTACAACTGATACCAAACTTTATGTCACACGTAATGTTCGTGGAAAAAATAGAGGAGATGTTCCCATCTCAAATACAGGGAGTTTAGTACACTCTTGCAGAAAAGTTCGGAAGTATAGCAGATTTTTGGAGAAAAAGATAGGGTTTGGGAGAAAAAAGAGAAAAATTCTCTTAATTGTTGATCTTCTCCTTGATCTCTTTGGCGATCGCAGTGATCTTGGCGATCTTCTGCGTATCGCTCAGTGTAGTGTCAAGCAGTACCTTGACGAATGCCGAGCCGACAATGACCCCGTCGACACCTTTGGCCTTCTCTTGTGCAGTGTTCTGGTCGACACCGAATCCGACAAAGACCGGTGTATCGGTCGCCCCTTTGATCTGAGCGACCACCTCTTGCAGGTCTTCACTTTTGCCCGCTCCCGTGATTCCGGCATACGCGACAAGGTAGATGAACTTCTTCGCATCGGCTACGATCTGTTCGATACGCGCTTTGGGATCGGTCGGAGCGATGAAGTCGATGAGGTTCAGCCCCGCCTCTTCGATGGCGGGTTTGTAGGGTTTTGCCTCTTCAAAAGGCAGATCCGGAATAATGAAACCGTTCACACCCGTCTCTTTCGCTTTAGCGATGAAGTGGTCAACCCCTTTATGGTAGAAAGGGTTGAAGTATCCCATCCAGAGCGTATCGATGTGGGGTGCGATCTTGGTTGAAGCGTCAAAAAGGTGTTCCAGACGGAATCCGTTCTGTAGTGCTTTAAGGTTCGCAGCTTCGATCACGGGACCGTCGGCTACGGGATCGGAGAAGGGCATACCAAGCTCAAGGGTATCCACGCCTGCTTCGGCAAGGGCTAATGCAGCATCAATGGTGAACTCCACTGAAGGGAAACCGGTAGTAATATAGGCGACTAATTGTTTCAAAATAGGACTCTTTTTATCTGAGATGAGTTATAGTTTCAACATTATATGATAAAATGAGTAAAAATATAGACGGGACAGATTTACAATGAGCATTCACACCCCTAGAATAGAGAAAAAAGTGACACTTAGTACCATCGCGAAGATGAAAGGTGTTGAACCTATTACCATGGTAACGGCATACGATGCGCTCTTTGCGCAGCTTTTTGACGGTGAGGTCGAGATGATACTAGTCGGCGACAGCCTCAATATGAGCTTTTACGGCAAAGCAGATACCCTTTCGGCAACCATGGATCAGATGATCTACCATACACAGGCGGTATGTAACGGAGCTAAACATGCGTGTATTGTCTTCGATATGCCTTTTGGCTCCTACCTGACACCCCAACAGGCACTGGAGAATGCCGCACGTGTCTACCGTGAGACCTGTGCGGATGCGGTCAAGGTCGAAGGGGGCAAAGAGAAGGTAGCTGTGGTCAAAGCACTTTCACAGAACGGTATCGCCGTAGTTGCCCATATCGGTCTGATGCCTCAGCATGTCAGAAGTGAAGGGGGCTACAAGGTACGCGGTAAAGATGAAGCCGATATCGAAGCGTTGGTAGAGGACGCGCTTGCATTGGAAGAAGCAGGTGCGGTGATCGTATTGGTAGAGGGTGTCAAGGCTGAAGCGGCAAAACGTATTACCGAAGCGGTCAAAGTACCGACCATCGGGATCGGTGCAGGGAGTGAGACAGACGGTCAGGTACTGGTCTGGTCGGATATGTTCGGTTTCTTCGAAGCCTTTACCCCGAAATTCGTCAAGCAGTACTGCAACGGTGCCAAAGAGGTGCGCAAAGGGCTGGAGCAGTATGTTTCAGAAGTAAAAAGCAGAGCTTTTCCTGATGAAAAACACTCGTATTAATAATGAGTAACGGAGTAATGAGTAATGAGTAACCGAAGCGTTAAATATTCTTTCTATCAAAATAAAGGCATTGCAAAGCAATGCGAACCAGAACTCCTCACTCCTCACTCCTCACTCCTCACTAGACCTCAAGGAGGTCGCTGATGGAAAGAATGGTCGAAATAGAGCGTTTTGACGGAGAAGCTTCCTATGAAGTGACGCTCCGTCCCTCGTCGTGGGATGAGTATATCGGTCAGGAGAAGATCAAGAAGAACCTGCGTGTCTTTATCGAGGCAAGCAAACGCCGTGAGGAAGCACTGGATCATATTCTTTTCTTCGGCCCTCCGGGGTTGGGAAAGACCACTTTGGCGAATATTATCGCCTCTGAGATGGATGCCAACATCAAGACCACCGCTGCACCGATGATAGAGAAGGCAGGGGATCTGGCAGCACTGCTGACCAACATCGAGGAGGGGGACATTCTCTTTATCGATGAGATCCACCGTATGAGCCCGGCCATTGAGGAGATCCTCTATCCGGCGATGGAGGATTTCAGGCTCGATATCATCATTGGTAGCGGTCCTGCGGCACAGACGGTCAAGATAGACCTGCCGCGTTTTACGCTCATAGGTGCGACGACCCGTGCGGGGATGCTCTCCAATCCGCTGCGTGAGCGTTTTGGGATGCATTTTCGTATGCAGTTCTATACGCCTGAGGAGTTGGCGCATATCGTCAGACAGGCAGCGCAAAAGCTGGAAAAACCGACCCAGAAAGATGCGGCGCTTGAGATCGCCAGACGAAGCCGCGGTACACCGCGTATCGCACTGCGACTGCTTAAAAGGGTGCGTGACTTCTCGGAGGTCTTCGATGAATCGGAAGTGACGCTGGAGCGTGCGCGTTATGCGCTTGATGAGCTTGGGGTGAACCATCTGGGCTTCGATGAGCAGGATATTCAGCTGCTTGAACTGCTTGTCAGTGCCAAGAAACGTCCGATGGGGCTTAGTACCATCGCTGCGGCACTGAGTGAAGATGAAGGGACCATTGAAGATGTGCTTGAGCCTTATCTTATTGCCAACGGATACATTGAACGAACGGCACGCGGGCGTGTGGCGACACAGAAGAGTTTTGAGCACTTTAAGCTCGGCGGTATGCAAGAGGGGCTTTTTGAATGAATAAGACATCATTAATGGTTACAGCACTTTTTGTACTGGCGATCATAGGTGCGTACAGTGTTTATAAGCCTTTTTTACTCTCCTTAATCGTTGCGATATTATTAAGTATGGCTACTTTTAACTTGACGAAAAAACTGGTTGATTTTACACACTCACCTAAGATCTCTGCGGCTATTTCGACCCTTATGATGTCTATGCTGCTTTTTGCACCGATCATCTATTTGGCGACGGTGGGGGTGAACTATATCTCCGGGATCGATCAGCAAGGTGTTACAGATACGATGTCGGCACTTCGATCCGTGATCAATGATATCACCTTTTTACAGGATCTGACGCAAGAGTATCTTAGCGATGAGAAGATCGCCGAGTACATTAAAGCATCGACATCCTACTTGACGCTGGCGGGAAGTACGGGACTTGGTTTTGTGAAGAATATGCTTTTTGTGGTGGTCTTTTACTTCTTTATCAATTACTATGGAAACCGCTTTTTCGATACGATCCTCGAACTGCTACCTGTAAGTCCGCAAAAGGGCGAAAAGATGATGAAAGAGGTCTCTGCAACAATGGAGATCGTTTTTTATTCCATTATCGTTACAGCGATCTTTGAGGGGTTCTTGTTCGGTATGCTGATGAGTTTTTTCGGCTTTAACGGGCTTTTCTTCGGTGTTATCTACGGGTTTGCTTCACTCATACCGATCATTGGAGGTATGGTGGTATGGGCACCTGTTTCACTCTATGTCTGGACGAAGATCGATACCCAAACAGCGATCGTTATCGCCTCCTACTCGGTGATCGTTATATCTGTTATTGCCGATACTTTCGTCAAACCGATGATCATTGAGATCATTAAACGGGATTTCCTTAAGAGTACGTTGCAGATCAACTCGATCTTGATCTTCTTCTCCATTTTGGCGGGGATGAGTACTTACGGGTTCTGGGGAATGATCCTTGGACCTGCGATCACATCGTTCCTGATCGCGATCACAAAGGTTTACTTGGACTATTCGGAGACAAGTTAACCGTCAATTAATATTTATCGTTTACAATTAGCCTATATAATAGATGAAAAGGATATACCATCATAAAGATATTGATCATAGAAGATGACCCGGAGTTGGCACTTATCTTGACCAACTACCTAACCAAGTACGATATGGAGGTCATAGGGGCGGAAGATCCCTATATCGGGCTTTCACTCTTGACCCAGCACGATTTTGACCTGATCATCCTTGATCTGACCCTTCCGGGGATGGATGGTCTGGAGGTGATCCCGAAGATCAGAGAGATCACCGATATTCCGATCATCATCTCTTCCGCACGTGATGATATTACCGATAAGGTCATCGGGCTTGAGCGTGGGGCGGATGACTATATGCCAAAGCCGTACGATCCGCGCGAACTGGTGACACGCATTAAGACGATACTCAGACGTACACAAGGAAGTGAAGGGAAAAAGGAGAAGCAAGAAGAACTTTTTGTTGCAGATCCGTCTGCAAGGACCATTCTCTTCAAGGGGCATTTTCTTGAGCTGACCGCAGCGGAGTATGATATCCTCTCTATGCTCATTCAACACAAGAACGGGTCGGTATCGCGTGAGCAACTGCTCTATGAGAGTGAACATATCGATGATGACAGTTCGGTCAAGAACATTGATGTGATCATCTCCCGTATCCGCCAGAAGATCGCCAAGATCGATCCGGACCATAGCTATATCAAGCCTATACGCGGTGTAGGGTACTTGCTAACAGACCGCGTTTAAGATGAAGAATCTCTCCGTTACCACCTTTATCCATATTCTCTTCTCCGTAGCGATCATTATCCTGATCGCTACATTCACACTCTTTCACTACTGGGATCAGGATAGGCAGAAGATCGAAGAGTTCAAGCGGTATCAGCTTATCTCTTTGACCTTTCTTTCGAATCTAAAGCTCTATCCTTCAGAGGAGGAGCTACGAAAGCTCTATAAGGAGCTCCACGTCAAGCCTGTACCGCGCAAAAAAGTCGAAAAGCTCAAAGAAGCGATCTCCGATAGAGGAGATACACTCTTCTCTGGTGGATCTCAGCAACTAGGAAGGGTACGGGTTTTCAATGTTGACGGAGAGCGTTATATTTATGTTCAACGTATGTCCTATAATCTATTGTTAAAAGATAATGTTCCGAAGAACTTCTTTTTTGAGATCGCGGTAACACTGGGCGTTGTCTTGATACTTCTTCTTTTGGTACTCTACATTGCCGTTTTGAAAAAGCTCTCGCCACTCAAGAAACTCCATCGACAGATACAGCGTTTTGCACAAGGAGATATGAATGTCTCCATCACCTATGAGCATGACGATGAGATCGGAAAGATCGCCAAGAGCTTTGATGATGCGATCAAGCATATTAATCAGCTTAGCACCTCAAAGAACCTCTTTATGCGTAACTTGATGCATGAGTTGAAAACCCCTATTACAAAAGGGCGCATTGTCGTTGAGATGCTGGATGACGAGGCGACCAAACAGGTGTTGGTACGGGCATTCGAGCGTATGAACGAGCTTATCTCCGAACTTGCCGAGATCGAACGGGTGACAACAAGAAGTTTCGAGCCGAACTTTGAGTACCTGATGCTCTCGGAGATCATCGAGGAGAGTAAAGAGCTGCTTATGGCGGAGGGGAGCTGTGTAAGCATCGATATCGAACCGATGGCATTGACAACCGATAAGAAGCTGATGGTGCTTGTTCTAAAGAACCTTTTAGATAACGGTATGAAGTACGGGATAGATAAGTGTGTAACCCTGCGTACCCGTAACGGTGTGATCGAAGTGGTCTCTAAAGGTGAACCGCTGGAGCATCCGCTCTCTTACTATACCGAACCCTTTTCTCAAGCAGAAAAGCGGAGTGCCGGTTTTGGGTTGGGACTTTATATTGTCGATACGATCTTAAAAAAGATCGGGTACTATTTGGAGTATCGTTATGAAGAGGGACAGAATATCTTTATGCTTGTTCCGCAGAAGCAGGGGTAAGGTAATGCAGGTCGGGTCCTGTTGAACCTGACTCCATCTATTGTTTGTCAGGGTAGGATACCCTGACCTAGGCTTCTCTAAGCGCTTCGGCGATCAACTCCAGCGGGTTTTTGAAGATCACTTCCGAGCCTGCGCGGTTGAGTGATTCGCTGATCTGTACACGACAGGCACTACATTCGGCACTGACATAGTGCGCTTTGGTCTCATCGATCATTGCCGCTTTGGGCTTACCGGCAGCTTCTGCAAAGTGGAACTTCTCCGTTTGCATCGTGACACCGCCAAATCCGCAACAGCGGCTTGGATCGCTCATCTCCGCTATCGGATAGTTAGGGCTAAGGAGGTTACGAGGCTCTTGCCAGATACCTTGTACCTTCTTTGCATGGCACGGGTCGTGGTAGGTGACAATATGGTCGAACTTCTTACCTTTCTCTTCTAGCAATCTCTTTAGCTCCGTATGGTTATGTAGCCACTCGGTCGCCATATGGATCTTTTGGGCTACCTTTTTGGCACGTGCTTCCCACTCGGGCATATGATGATTTTTGAAAAATACCTGCCAGTCGTGTGTGACCATTGCCGAGCAGGTTGCTTCTGGAATGAGCATCGCATCATATTCATCCATGAAGGTCTCGAAGTATTCGATGTTCTTCTTTGTCATACGCTCTACCGAGTCCACAGCACCGGTAAAGTATGCCGGTGCCCCACAGCACTGCTGCTCTTTGGGAATAAAGACTTCAATATTGAGGTGCTCAAGTATCTCTACAAGGCTCTTTCCAATTCCTTCATAGTTGTAATTTCCCAAACAACCGATGAAGATAGCTACCTTTAGCTTCTTCTCCTGCGGTTTGGGTGCGGGGATGTGCTCCGGGTAGCTGTTAAGAAAGCTAGTTTTCATCATCGATGGGATGAGACGTCCCTTTTTCATCATCGGGATGGAGAAGCGTGCTTTAAGCCCTCTGCCTTTCTTATCTTCTGCCAAGGCACAGGTTTTGAACATGAAACCGAACTTCATGACGATATCCATCACTTTACGGTGTTCAAGCAGGAAGAAGATCGCTTTTTTAAACCATGCGATCCCATATTTATCTGCAATATCGGCACGTACCTCTTCAATGACCATATCCGTAGGCAAAGAGTTGGGGCAGACATCGGTACAGGCAGTACAGAGAAAGCAGCTCTCAAAGATATCTTTGGCATTCTTATCCAGCGGAAGTTGTCCCCTCTGATAAGCACCTAAAAGGTCGATAAAGCCACGTGGTGAGGTGGTCTCATCGGGGTTGATCTGGTGAATGGTACAGACTGGGATACACTTTCCGCATTTGATACAGGCATCACTGGTCTCGGTGAAATTGAAAAGCTCTTCGGGTTTTTTCATGCGAAAACTCCTTGGGAGTTTTGAGTGAATAGTGAATGGTGAATAGTGAATGGTGTCGGTATGTTTTGCTTTGCAAAACTTTTATTGGTCGTGTTCATAAAAATCCTTGTAAAAGAGAGCATTGTGTAACAATGCAAACCTTCATTATTCATTATTAACTATTGATCATTCATTGACAAGACGGTTATACCGTCTTAGAGAAGCTCTTTTTGCTTCCGCTGTACTGATGCATATAGGCATCGAACGGCATGGCGATGTTACGGATAAGCAGTGTTCCTGTAGGGGAGACGCTGATCTTCTCATCGGTGATGGTCACAAGGTCCGCATCGACAAACTCCTGAAGCGCTTCAAGTGCATTGGCAAAATAGTCTTCAAAGTCGATACCGTGTTCTTTTTCGACACGTTTGATATCAATGGCGAAATTCGCCATCAGCTCCATGATGACCGCTTTTCTCAGGTAGTCGTCATCGCTAAGTTCCACACCGCGCTCGAAAGGTAGTCTTCCCGAATCGATCGCCGCCTCATACGCTTTCATATCTTTGGTGTTCTGTGCATAGTAACGGCTGCCTTCTCCGATGCTGGTCAGCCCGATACCGATAAGGTTCGCACCCCCTTTGGTCGTGTAGCCTTGGAAGTTACGGTGTAGCTCCCCTTTTGCAATGGCACCGAATAGCTCATCTTCGGGTTTGGCAAAGTGATCCATTCCTACCATCTTATAGCCGTTCTTTTCAAAAAAGTCAATGGTGTACTGGAATATCTGTAGCTTCACATCGGGAGAGGGGAGTGTGGTCTCATCGAACTTACGCATGGTCTTCTTCATCCACGGTACGTGGGCGTAGTTGAATACCGCCAATCTGTCCGGATCGAGGCTGAAAGCCTGTTCAAGGGTTGATTTAAAGCTCTCGAAGGTCTGGTAGGGTAGTCCGTAGATCAAGTCGACATTAATGGAGTTGATGCCGTATGTACGTGCCAGATCGACTGCGGCTTTGGTCAGGTCGTAAGGCTGGATACGGTGGATCTCCTGCTGTACCTTCGGGTCGAAATCCTGCACACCGAAACTGATACGGTTAAAGCCATGCTTCTTAAAGACCTTCATCTGCTCTTCATTGAAGAAACGCGGATCTATCTCTACGCTGATCTCCGCATCGACACTCCAGTTGGGGAACTTCTCTTTGATGTAAGAGACGATCTCATCAAGCTCGAACGCCTTGTAGAATGTCGGTGTTCCACCCCCGAAGTGGAACTGGATCACTTCACGGTTTGTATCGAGGTGCTGTGCGAGGATGTCGATCTCTTTTTTAAGGTACTCGATGTATTGGCTCAGTTTCTCTTCTTTAGAGGTAAAGACGACGTTACAGCCGCAGAAGTAACAGGCACTTCGGCAAAATGGCAGGTGAACATACAATGAGAGCTTTTCATCTCCCTCTTCAAGGTATTTGAGGTAGTTCTCATATTTGAAGTCGTTATTGAACTCTAAAGCAGTCGGGTAAGAGGTGTATCTTGGTCCGGGTTTGGAGTATTTGCTAAATTTTTCTAAGTCGATGGTGCTCAAAAGATTTCCTTTTGAGAGTGAATAGTGAATAGTGAATAGTGAATAGTGTCGGTAGGTTTTGCGCTGCAAAAGCACTATTTACTGTTTACTTATTCCGTTCACTCCTTTTTATTTTTTAATAAAAGTGTTCGGTACGAACACATACAATCATTATTCGTTATTAACTATTAATTATTCACTCAATCATCGTTCCGATGATTGTCAAGCCATACCATGATCCCTTTTTGGGCATGGAGGCGGTTCTCCGCTTCGGTGAAGATGACATCGGCGTGTTTTTCAAATGTCTCTTCGCTCACTTCGTATCCTCGGTAAGCCGGAAGACAGTGGAGGAAGATGGCATCGTCTTTGGCATGGCTCATCAGTGCCTCATCGACCATATACCCTTCAAAGGCTTTGAGGCGGATCTCTTTCTCATCTTCCTGTCCCATACTGACCCAGGTGTCAGTAGTGACCACATCACACCCTTTGACCGCTTCGACAGGATCGTTTCCGAATGTGATCTTCGCACCGCTCTCTTTGGCAAAAGCAAGAGCTTTTTTTACGATGGCTTCGTTACATTCATACCCTTTCGGGGTAGCAACGCGAAGCTCGAAGCCCATTTTAGCCGCAAGCATCAGCCATGAGTGTGTCATATTGTTCCCGTCCCCGACATAGGCACATACAGGATTGTCTGCTTTGCCGAACTCCAGCATGGTCAGGTAGTCGGTCATCAGTTGTACGGGGTGGTAGTCATCGGTCAGACCGTTAATGACAGGAACTTTAGAGTAGTGTGCAAACTCTTCGAGTTTGCTGTGCTCAAAGGTACGGATCATCACCATATCGACCATACGGCTGATAACGCGTGCGGTATCTTTCATCGGTTCGCCGCGACCGAGCTGAATATCGCTGGAGGAGAGGAAGAGTCCTACACCGCCGAGCTGATAGATCCCCGTTTCAAAGCTGACACGTGTACGTGTAGAGCTTTTCTCGAAGATCATACCGAGGGTTTGTTGCTCCATGTAAGGAACGAACTCTTTACGTTTGGTCTGTGCTTTGATCTTACGTGCGAGATCGATCATTTCAAGCAGTTCGCTCTTAGTGAAATCCGCAAGGGTTAAAAAGTGTCTCATTGGACCTTCCTTATACACCTATTTTCAGGTGCAAAATTTAAAGAGAATATTCTACCATAAATATGGCTAAATTGAACTTGACATCTTTAAAGCTTTGGTTTTTTCACCGTTTTTCCAAGCTCCGTAGCAATGGCATAAGCGATCAGGTGTGCGATCTTCTTAAGACGAGGCTCAAGCCAATAGGTCTGCTTGGGACAAGTGATCTCTCCAAGCTCCAGAACAAGGAACTTTGGGGCCAATATCCAGCGGTATGCGTAGTAGTCGCGTAGATTGTCGGTGAAGTTGTCTTCATGCCAGTTAAAAGGGTAGTAGGGCTCATAGAGTGCTTTCCATCGCTGAGCGAACTGGTAGGATGCGTTATTGTCGGGGTAGCCTACCGAAGCGCCTGAGTGGCAGATGTTGTTAGCCCCGTCAAAATGGATTGCAACAGCGATCTTGGCACGTTGCATGGTACTGTCTGCGGGGATACGCAGCACATCGATCCCCCATATACGAAGCTGTTTTGCAACTTCATCGGCGACTTGTACATTCCAATCCTCTTCTCTGAAATCCTTACACTCCGCACCGGTATTTCCACAGGTACGCCCCTCATGCCCTGCCTGTACAATGACCGATACGGGAGGTTTAAGGCTCTGGTAGAGAATGTAGCCTAAAAAACCTATGATAATAATGGTAAAGAGTGCCGCCGTTTTATTCTTGAGTTTCATAGGCGCGATTATAGCGTAAATTATTTGACATCATAAAGAAGAAAAGAAGATAGGCAGTAGCACCTATCCTCGTAGAATTTCCGCCGCTTCTTTTGCATGGTAGGTAATGATGATATCCGCACCCGCACGTTTGAAGCCAAGCAGTGTCTCCATCATCACTCTGTCGTAGTCGATGACACCGGCTTTGGCTGCCATTTTAAGCATAGAGTATTCACCGCTGACATTGTAGACTGCCAGTGGCAGAGTGGTGTTCTCTCTGACATCTCTGATGACATCCATGTAGGCAAGGGCGGGCTTGACCATGAGGATGTCCGCACCTTCGAGTTCGTCGGCTACACTCTCTGCAATGGCTTCTCTGCGGTTTGCAGGGTTCATCTGGTAGCTTCTTCTGTCTCCAAAGCTTGGGCTGGACTCTGCGACATCACGGAAAGGGCCGTAGTAGGCGGAGGCGAATTTGGTAGAGTAGCTCATAACAGGAAGGTTCTCGAACCCTGCACCGTCAAGTCCGCCGCGGATCGCTTGTATCATACCATCCATCATCCCTGAAGGGGCGATCATATCCGCACCTGCTTTGGCATGAACCACCGCTTGTTTGGCAAGGTTGTCAAGGGTGATGTCGTTGTCGACGGTCTCCAGTACGGGGTCAAGTACACCGCAGTGTCCGTGATCGGTGTATTCGCAAAAACAGAGGTCGGTGACTACGAACATGTCGGGGTGTGCCGCTTTGATCGCACGAACGGTCTGAGCGATGATACCGTGTTCACACATCGCATCGCTTCCTACAGAGTCTTTGACATCAGGGATACCGAAGAGAATAACGGACTTGATCCCCAGCGCTTTAAGTACCTCACACTCCTTAACGATCTCGTCAATGCTCATCTGGTAAACACCCGGCATGGAAGCGACTTCATCTTTAATACCTTCGCCGCTTCTTGCAAAGAGCGGGTAGATAAAATCATTCACGGTCAGTGCCGTCTCTTGGAGTAGGTTTCTGAGGACTGGGTTGATTCTTTTTCGTCTAAATCTGGTAAACATAAAATAGCCTTGGATAAATAGTTTTCATCATTTTACACTAAAATTTCTAATTTCTAATTTCTAATTTCTAATTTTTAAAGTATAATCCCCTCATGACAAATATTGAGATATCACAAATCGCTACCTTGCCGACCAAGCATGGTACCTTTAAAATTCAGGCGTTCAAAGAGAAAGAGAGCCAAAAAGAGCATCTTGCGATCTTTACGGAGAACCTCTCCACACTGGATACTCCTATCGTACGTGTCCACTCGGAGTGTCTGACCGGTGATGCCATCGGCTCTGTTAAATGTGATTGCGGAGAGCAGCTTGATTTTGCGTTGGACCTTATTGCCAAAGAGGGCGGACTGGTGATCTACCACCGTCAAGAGGGGCGCAATATCGGACTTTTGAACAAGGTTAACGCCTATGCCCTGCAAGACCAGGGGCTTGACACGGTCGCGGCGAACCATCAGCTAGGCTTCCGTGCCGATGAGCGTACCTATGAAGTGGTAGAGTTCATGCTTCATCATCTTGGTATCGAAAAGCTCAAGCTCCTTACCAACAATCCTGCCAAGATCGAATCGTTGCAAGATATTGAGATCGTAGAGAGACTTCCTATCAAGATCGACCCCAATCCGCATAACCAAGCCTATCTCAAGACCAAAAAAGAGCAGATGGGGCATCTGCTGTAATACCCGCTTCTTTCCAAACTCCTTTTTAAATTAGGGGCACCTCTAAAAACCCTACATGCCCATAATGGGTTTTGCAAATGTGAGGTTGTGCAAGAGGCTTTTGAGTCATAGCCGTAGCTACGATGAAGGAAGCATCTTGTGCAAGATCGCGTTTGCAAAGCCCACCCCGCGGGCAATACAAGCTTCCGCCCATACGGCGTTACTCACTTTTGAATTAGCTACGGCTAGTCCTGCAAGTGAGTGCCTTGCCTGAACGAAAGCTTGTAATGTTATGGGTATGCAGGGTTATTAGATGTGCCCTTTAGGTTATACTACTGGTAAATAAAAGCAGAAAAGGAACTTAACGATGCAAGAGAGGCATATGGAGATCAAGTCGTATGACTTTGATATTATTGAGCTTATTAAAGAGGGATGGCAGCGTATCGAGGGTGTCAAAGGGGTATTTGTCAGCGCCTTTGCTATCTATGTGGTTGCTGCGATCATCGTTCAAACTGGACTGAGCCTTATTTTCCCTTCTCCTGCGGACAATCCCGACTTTGCCAATCAGACCATTGTAACAATTTTAAGCTACCCTGTACTGATGCCGCTGTTAACGGGCATGATCATGATGGCGATCAGGCATGTCAGAGGAGAGAGCATTGTCTTTCAGGATGTGTTCGGCTACTACGGCATGACCTGGACTTTGGCACTGGCGGCACTGCTGATCTATGTGATGACAGTAACGGGACTTCTCTTCTTCATTCTTCCGGGTATCTACCTGAGTGTTGCCTACATCTTTACACTGCCGCTCATTGCAGACAAAGGCATAGGTGTCTGGGAAGCGATGGAGCTTTCAAGAAAAATGGTCACACAACACTGGTTCAAGGTCTTTGGATTGATGATACTTTTAAGCCTTGGACTTATGGCAGGATTCGTGACATTCGGTATCGGGCTGATCTGGGCGGTTCCGTTGATGCTGATCGCGCTGTACGGGTTGCTCTATCCGATCATGTTTGAGTAGGTCGTATTGTTTCAATACGACAAATGGTGTTGTGTCCCAATATCGTTGATTATTAAAAAATGGTATTTGTGATGTGTTAGGGTGATGTCGGATTCAAGAATCCGACCTACGTGTTTAGCAACATTAATGTGTGATGTTTTTGAACGTTATCCTATCAATTCCGAACAAAGATCGAACCGGTTGTGTGTCATCAGATGCACTTTGCCGTGTTCTGCCATCACTTCATCGAAGATACGTTTGGAGAGGGCAAACCCTACCTCCTGTTCTTTTGCTTCTCCATCCATCGCTGCAAGGTTCATCTCATCGATGATCGCTTTGGGGACGGAGATACCCGGTACTTTGTCATCGATGAAGTTGGCAGTTCTGGCACGGACAATAGGAAACTGTCCTAAAACAAGTTGAGCCTCTTTTGCCGTATCACGGATGCTCATCTCTTTTGCCTCTTCAAAGAGAGCCAACAACTCTTTGGCATTTTCAAGGTCATAGACCGGCTGGGTGATGATGGCGCGTGCCCCGTAGTTAAGCTTCTTGACCATACGCTTTTGCAGTTTTTTCATATCTTTGGCATAGCTGTTGCTCACTGCGAACGGGTAGATGGGCTTGGGTGCAGGATTGAGCGGCTTGTTGGAGTAGTCCACACCGTTGTTAAGATGGTAGATGATGCTTAGAAGCAGTGTAGAGTCACGCTCCAGTACCCCTTTGACCTCAGGCTGGTCGGAGTACTTTGCCGGATCACCTGTAAGTGCCAAGATACATCGCAGGTCAAAGTCGTTGGCACCAAGCAGGGTGGACTGGAGTGAGAGCTTGTTCTTGTCTCTCATACTCATGGTCGCCAGTACCGGCTTGCCAAAGGTCTGTTGAAGTTTAATGGCAGAGAGCACACCGCTCATTTTGAGTTTTGCCAGCGGATTGTCGGTGCAGGAGAAGCCGTTGACCTTTTTATACAGTTTGTGCTTTTGAATGTCGTGTATGATCTTGTCCAGTGATGCGCCATGCGGCGGGTTCACTTCGACGGTAATGAACTTTTTTGTCTCGTTACATAAAAAATCGCAGAATTTATCGAACATATCTATAGGCTCTTTGTGTTAAATTGGCTATAATTCTACCAAAATTATGCATAGAGGTATCTATTAATGTCCAAACTGGCTGTATTTGACTTTGATTCTACACTGATGGATGGCGAAACCATTGACTTTCTGGCTAAACCGCTTGGGCTTGAGGCGCAGGTGGCTGCCATTACCGAACGTGCCATGGCGGGAGAACTGGACTTTTTCAAGTCACTGGTTGCACGTGTAGCACTGCTTGAGGGGCTTGAGAAAGCCAAGGTCGATGCCATTTGTGCCGACCTGCCTATGATGCCAGGGGCAGCTGAGGTAGTAGCGGGGTTGAAAGAAAAAGGTTATACCGTTGTCTGCTTCTCCGGCGGTTTCCGTAACGCGACCAAGCCTGCCTGTGAGAGACTTGGTATCGATGCGGACTTCTCCAACTTCCTGCATGATGAGAATGGTATTTTGACCGGCAGAGTAGGGGGAGAGATGATGTACTCCGAAGCCAAAGGTGATATGATCGTGCGTATGCAAAAACTGTTGGGGATAGGCAGAGAAGATACGCTGGTCGTCGGTGACGGTGCCAATGACCTGAGCATGTTCGCCCATGCCGATACCCGTGTGGCATTCTGTGCCAAGCCGGTACTCAAAGAGGCGGCGACGCACTGTGTGGATGTCAAAGACCTGACCGAGATATTGAAGATCGTTTAATGAAAGTATAATGCAGCATCAACAGCATTGTCAAACAGCTTCTTGGCTATAAAAAAGAACTCATATTAGGTAATATTATTGCCATAGCCGCCACGCTTCTGGTGGTGGTGATCCCCCTTTTTATTCCTATTATTGTCGATGAACTGCTTTTGGGGAAAGACCATGGCTTCATTGCATGGATCTCAACCCATATCTGGCAGAGCGATACCAAAGGGTATGTGCTTGGGATCTTGGCATTCATTCTTCTGCTTCGTCTGCTCAGTACGGTACTGTCGATCTTTCAGACAAAGATATTTGTTTCCATATCAAAAAATATTACATACCAAATGAGACAAAAACTGCTTGAACATCTGAAGCATGTATCGCTCAAAGAGTATGAGATGATGCGGGTAGGGGCGGTGACTTCCAAATTAGTAACTGATGTGGAGACCATCGACGGATTTGTCAGTACGACCATCTCCAAACTGATCGTCTCTTCTCTGGTTCTCATCTTCTCTTCGGTCGTACTGCTCTGGATACACTGGCAGCTGGCGCTTTTTATTTTGCTGACCAATCCTGTTGTGGTACTTTTTACCGTCAAACTTTCACGCAACATCGGGAAGCTGAAAAAAGAGGAGAACAAAGCGGTGGAGCTGTTCCAGTCAAGTCTGAACGAGACGCTGGAACTCTTTCACCAGATCCGTGCTGCCAATAAAGAGGAGTACTTTTTCTCTCATAGTGAGGAAAAAGCCAAAGAGCTCAAAGAACACTCTGTCAACTATGGCTATAAGAGTGATGCAGCGATGAAACTCTCCTACCTTGTCTTTCTGGCAGGGTATGAAGTATTTCGTGCAGTAAGCATTTTGGCGGTTGCCTACTCCGATCTAAGTGTCGGTTTGATGTTGGCTATCTTCTCCTACCTCTGGGTGATGGTCTCACCGACACAGGATATCATTAATTTCCAGTATGTGCTTGCTACGGCAAAGGCAGCATGCAAACGGATCAATACGATCTTTGAGATGGAGCAGGAGCCTGTCGTAACAGAACATAGCAACCCTTTCAAGCATGGTAGTACGGTTGATATTGAAGTGAGATCACTCTCTTTCGCCTACAGAGAGAAAGACTACATACTAAAAAATATCAATATGCGAATCGATGCGGGAAGCAAAGTGGCGATCGTCGGTGCCAGCGGGAGCGGAAAGACAACATTGGCGAACATCCTTAACGGCTTCTATCCGCTTAAAGAGGGTGAGATATATTACGGCGGTGTGAGTAACCGACAGTTGCAGCTCTCAACGATACGGGAAAATATTTACCTTATCTTGCAACACCCTAAACTCTTTAATGATACAATGCGTTTTAATCTTACGCTTGGCAACGACCACAGTGACGAGGAGATGGCGAGGGCTATCGAGATCGCGCAGCTTGGGGAGGTCATCGAAAGATTGGAACACAGGCTTGATACCCTTGTCGGAAAAGACGGGATCAAGCTTAGCGGCGGGCAGCGGCAGCGTGTTGCGATCGCCCGTATGGTATTGGCAGATCCTAAAGTAGTGATATTTGACGAATCGACCTCGGCACTCGATGTGCATACCGAGGCAAAACTTTTCGAGGCACTGCACGACTTTCTCAAAGAGAAGACCGTCATTACCATAGCCCACAGACTCAGTACCATCAAAAGCGCAGAGTTCATCTATGTGCTTGAAGAGGGCAGACTGGTTGATAGCGGTACGCCGCAGGAACTGCTGGAGAAGGATGAAAGCTACTTTAGCAGGATGATATAAGTGAAGCGTTGAGCGCTGAGCGTTGAGCGTTGAGAGGAAATATTTATCCACTCTTCACTCTTCACTCTTCACTCTTCACTTCAATTCCAAAGGAATTGATTTAATGGATATGATTCAAGCGGTGATCATCGGGATCATCGAAGGTTTTACAGAGTTTTTGCCCATCTCCTCGACAGGGCATATGATCGTCGCTTCCAAATTTCTGGGCGTGGCGGAGAACGATCTTACAAAAGCGTACGAAGTGATCATACAGTTTGCCGCTATTTTGGCAGTGATGCTCATCTATAAAGAGAAGATCACATTCAAGAAGATCGATCTGTGGATGAAACTCTTTGTTGCTTTTCTTCCTCTTGCTATTGTCGGCTTTATCTTCAAAGACTACATCAAGACACTCTTTAACGTAGAGACCGTAGCGTGGATGTTTATCATTGGCGGTATCGTTTTTTTGGTCGTGGAATACTTCTACAAAGAAAAAGAGAGTCATGTGAAAGATGTGGAGTGTACAAGCTATAAGCAGGCACTGGCGATCGGTGTGGCACAAATTTTTTCACTGGTTCCGGGGACAAGCAGGGCAGGTGCGACGATCATTGGTGGACTTTTAGCAGGGCTTGACAGAAAAGCTTCGGCAGAGTTCAGCTTCTTGCTTGCCATCCCCGTCATGGCGGCAGTAAGCGGGTATGACCTGCTTAAACACTATCAGGAGTTTGCCGATGCCAACTGGGGTGCATTTCTTGTCGGCTTCATTGTCGCTTTTGTGGTTGCCTATGCGACCATCAAGCTCTTTTTGGTATTCATTCAGCGGTTCACGTTTGTGGTGTTTGGTATTTACCGAATTATGTTTGGAGTGATCTTGTTGGTATTGTTGTAGGGGCAGACCTGTGTGTCTGCCCTTTTATAGGGTAAACACACAGGATCACCCCTACGGTATTGAATTTAAAGAGTCTCTTTCGGGAGGCTCCATTAAGTTCAAAAAGATATTTTGGACAAATTTTATGTAGGGCAGATTTTATACTGCTCAAAGGAAGACAATGAAATTTCATGAATTTAATTTCCACAAAGACCTTGCTAAAGGGGTGAAGATAGCAGGGTTCAAAGAGCCAAGCCCCATTCAGGAGATGGCGATCCCGATCATTGAAGAAGGTCGAGACCTTGTCGCTCAGGCACATACGGGAACAGGAAAGACCGCAGCGTTCGGGCTTCCGATGCTTGATAAATTGGCAAAAGGGGAGATCGAACGTGCTTTGGTCATTACGCCTACACGTGAGCTTGCAACACAAGTAAGCGATGAGCTTTACCACTTGGGGCGTTTTGCTGGTATCCGTACGCTGACCGTTTATGGCGGTGTAGGGTATGGTCGTCAGATCGCACTCATCCACAAAGGAGTGCAGATTGTCGTAGCGACCCCGGGGCGATTGAAAGACCTCTACCGTAAAGGGAAGATCGATGTGTTCAACCCTGAGATCGTGGTGCTTGATGAAGCTGATGAGATGCTTGATATGGGTTTTTTGGAAGAGATCAAAGAGATCTTCGAGTATATCCCGCAGAACCGTCAGACACTGCTCTTTTCGGCAACGATGCCAGAACCCATTAAAGAGTTGGCGAACCACATCCTCTATCAGCCTGAGTTCATTTCAGTTGTCGGAGACGAAGAGACGACCAACAATGTCATCGATCAGCGCTATTACGTTATTAACGAGAACCAAAGAGATGAGGCGATCGTAAAGCTTTTGGAGACGGAAGATACCAATAAGTGTATTATCTTCTGCCGTATGAAACGTGAAGTCGACAGGTTGACCGAACATCTGCAAGCGCTTGGATTCAATGCGGCAGGATTGCATGGTGATCTTGAACAACAGGATCGTGAAGTGATCATCAAAGCCTACAGAAGAGGGGAGACCAAGATCATGGTCGCTACCGATGTAGCGGCACGTGGTCTGGACGTGAAGGATGTCACCCATGTATTCAACTACCATATCCCGTTCGATCCGCAAAGTTATGTTCACCGTATCGGACGTACGGGACGTGCAGGCAAGAGCGGTCAGGCGATCACACTGGTGACCACAGAGGAGTTCAGAGAGCTTCAGCGTATTCAAAAAGAGGTAGGAGCACAGATGCGTCTGGCGACCATTCAAGGCGGAGAGATGCTCGATAATGAGAGTATCGACTATCTTATCGATAAGATCAGAGACCTTTCCGTACATCCCGAGGCCTCCCGTCTGCTTGAAGCTTTGAATGATATAGATAGAACACTGCTCTTGGAGAAGCTTCTCTCTAACGTGATAGAAGGAGAGCACCACCATATCGGCTCTCAAATAGGGTTCGATCAGAGCGATGTCGATGAGATGATGGAAAACTATACAAATGAGCAAAAAGCTACCCGAAATAACAATCGAAGAAAAAAGCGCCGATAATCGACGCTTTTTAACTAACCCAAAGCAAAACGGGTTTAAAATTTGTAAACCAAATTATAAGGTGACAGTATGGAATACACACTCGTAGGCGAAGCCCTCAAGTTTATGGTACTGGGAATGTTGATCGTCTTTGTCTTCCTCATCGTACTTGTACAGGTGATGAAGCTTCAGGCATATCTGATCAATAAATACTTCCCGGAAAAAGCACCTGAGGTGCCAACTTCTACTCCTCAAGATAACGCAACACAAGATGCTCATCATGTGGCGGCAATTGTAGCGGCTATCGCAGAATTTCGTAAAAACAAATCGTAAACAAGGTTTCTAAATGGCAAAAAAATATATTGATGTAATGGATACGACCTTCAGAGACGGCTTCCAGTCTGTCTTCGGTGGTCGTGTATTGATGGAGGACTTTTTCCCGGCGGTTGAAGCGGCAAAAGAAGCGGGGATCACCCACTTCGAGTTTGGTGGCGGTGCACGCTTCCAGTCACTCTTCTTCTACCTTCAGGAGAATGCGTTCGAGATGATGGATCAGTTCCGTCAGATCGTTGGGCCTGATGCGAATCTTCAAGTACTCTCACGCGGTATCAATACGGTCATGCTTGATACGGGAAGTCGTGAGATGATCGATCTCTTCGCTAAGATGTTCGCAAAGCACGGTACGACGACCGTACGTAACTTCGATGCACTCAATGATGTCAATAACCTTGAGTACTCTGCGCAATGTATCAAGAAGCACGGTATGAACCACGAAGTGGTCGTAACGATGATGGATCTTCCTCCGGGATGTAAAGGGGCACACGATGTACCTTTCTATGAGAAAACACTCAGAAACATACTCGATAGCGGTATCGAGTTCGATTCTGTCTGTTTCAAAGATGCATCAGGTACGGCTAACCCGCATAAGGTTTATGAGACCATCGCGATGGCAAGAAAACTTCTTGGTGACAGCGTACACCTCAGACTCCATACACATGAGACAGCAGGTGTTTCCGTAGCTTCTTACCTTGCAGCGCTTGAAGCGGGAGCTAACGGTATCGATATGGCGGCATCTCCTGTAAGCGGTGGTACGTCACAGCCTGACATCCTTACTATGCTTCATGCGACAAAAGGAACCAACTATAATCTCGGTGACTTGAAACTCGATAAGATCCTTAAGTACGAAGAGAGACTCAAAGAGTGTCTTGCCGAATATATGATCCCGCCTGAAGCGACACAGGTAAGCCCGCTTATTCCGTTCTCTCCAATGCCTGGTGGTGCGCTTACTGCCAATACACAGATGATGAGAGATAACGGTGACCTTGACAAGTTCGACGAGGTTATTAAAGCGATGAAAGAGGTGGTAGAGCGTGGCGGTTACGGAACGTCGGTTACACCGGTCAGTCAGTTCTACTGGCAGCAAGCGTATGCGAACGTGATGTTCGGTCCATGGAAGCAGATTGCTCCGGGTTACGGGAAAATGGTTCTTGGTTACTTCGGTAAAACACCTGTCGAACCAGATCGTGAGATCGTAGAGCTTGCAAGTCAGAAGCTAAAGCTCGATCCGACAACGGAGAACCCACTTGATATTGCAGATAGAGACGAGAACAAGTCTATCGCACACTGGAAGAAAGTGCTTGAAAATGAAGGTCTTGAGACAACAGAAGAGAACATCTTCATTGCAGCGGCATGTGATCAAAAAGGTATTGCGTTCCTCAAGGGTGAATCACCGTTGATGGTAAGAAAAGGTAAAGAAAACGATTGTGGAGAAGGAAATATGGCAGGAAATTATACGGTAGTAGTAGATGGTAAACAGTACAGTGTTCAAGTAGCAGAGGGTAGCGGTGATGTTCAGATCGCTCCTGCGGCAAATACAGCTCCGGCTACAGAAGCTGCAGCGGCGCCGGCACCGGCAGCAGGTGGAGCCGGAAGTATCGAGATCCACTCTCAAACTCCGGGTAACGTCTGGAAGATCCTTAAAAATCCGGGTGACAGTGTTGCAGAGGGTGATGTGATCATGATCCTTGAAGCGATGAAAATGGAGATCGATATCGCAGCACCGCAAGCCGGTACGATCAAATCGATCAATGTAAACGTCAATGATGCGGTAGCCGACGGACAACTTCTAGCAACAATGGAGTAATCATGAAGATTAAACATCTGTTACTCTCTGTGCTTTTTGCCTTTGCTTTTTTCACTAGCCACGTCAGTGCTAGTGAAGCGGCGGCAGGCGCACATGAATTTAAAACACAAGAACAGCTTATTGCTGAAGAGAAAGCGAACTATCATCCTAAGAGTGTAGGGGAGCTTATTACAAGCTTTTTCCATACAACAGGACTTGATGCGATCATCAACCCCAAAGAGGGCGTGAAGAACGGTCAAGGCAAAGAGATGAGTCTCTTTGCTCAAAGCTGGGGACGTGTGATCATGTTCATCATCGTCTTTATCCTTTTCTACCTTGCGATCGCCAAAGGGTTCGAGCCGTTGCTGCTTCTTCCGATCGCGTTTGGTGGTTTGCTGGCGAATATTCCTATCGCGAATATGACCGGGCCACATGGTATGCTGGGTATTATCTACAATATGGGTATTGCCAACGAGTTCTTCCCACTCCTTATCTTTATGGGGGTAGGGGCGATGACAGACTTTGGTCCTCTCTTGGCAAACCCTAAAACAGCGCTCCTTGGCGGTGCGGCGCAGTTCGGGATCTTCGGTTCACTCGTAGGTGCTGCGGCGCTTTCTCAATATACGGGAATGGTCGACTTTACGCTCCAGCAATCGGCAGCGATCTCTATTATCGGTGGTGCCGATGGTCCGACATCGATCTTTATTGCATCCGCATTGGCACCTGAGATGCTTGGGGCTATTGCAGTTGCGGCATATTCGTACATGGCACTTGTACCGGTCATTCAGCCTCCGATCATGAGAGCGTTGACAACCAAAGAGGAGCGTCAGATCGTGATGAAGACAAGTAGAAAGGTCAATAGACTTGAAAAGCTTGTTTTCCCTATCGTCGTTATTATGATGATCGCACTGGTACTTCCTGATGCGGCACCGTTGATGGGAGCATTTGCATTTGGTAACTTCGCTAAAGAATCAGGTGTTGTAGACAGACTCTCCAACGAGATGCAGAACTCATTGATCAATATCGTAACCATCTTCCTGGGGTTCGGTGTCGGTATGACACTTCAGGCGGACAAGTTCCTTGTACCTGAAACATTGGGGATCATGGTGATCGGTCTTTTGGCATTTTCGGCAGGTACAGCAGCAGGTGTGATCATGGCAAAGATCATGAACAAGTTCTCTGATGAGCCTATCAATCCGCTTATCGGTTCGGCAGGTGTATCTGCTGTACCTATGGCGGCACGTGTATCGAGTAAAGTCGGTTCCGAAGAGAAACCGGGTAATATCCTTTTGATGCACGCAATGGGACCAAACGTTGCGGGTGTTATCGGTTCAGCAGTTGCTGCCGGTGTACTCTTGTCGATTTTTAAATAATTTCAAGATAGAGTAAGGCTTCTTACTCTATCATTCCGCTTGAAAAGTATAAAGAAGGAAAAAATTTATCTTTTTCTTTCTTTATGCTTTGGCATACATTCAAATGAAACTATAAAGAGGATACTATGAGTACCAAAACGCCCAACGGACTTGACAAACTGGGATTGAAAGACATTAAAGAGGTCTATTACAATTTGAGTTATGATGAGTTGCAAGCGCATGAGATCAACAGAGGAGAATGTAAGATCTCTACCTCCGGAACAGCGATGTGTGATACCGGTATTTTTACCGGTAGAAGTCCTAAAGACAAATACTTCGTCGATCAGCCGCCTTCAAATGAAAATATTGCATGGGGAGATGTGAACAGACCGATCAAAAAAGAGATCTATGAAGAGCTGCTTGATCTGACACTCACACAGCTTTCAGGGAAGAATATTTATGTTATGGATGTATTTGCCGGGGCGAGTGAAGCGAGTAAACGCTCTATCCGTTTCGTTACGGAAGTGGCGTGGCAGGCACACTTTGTAAAAAATATGTTCATCCGTCCCACAGAGGAGGAGCTGGAGAACTTCGAGCCTGACTTTACCGTTTATAATGCATGTAAGGTCGTAGATGAGAAGTATAAAGAGCACGGGCTGAACTCTGACGTGTTCGTTGTGTTCAATATCGAGGATAACATCTCTATTATCGGTGGTACATGGTACGGCGGTGAGATGAAGAAGGGTATCTTCTCTATGATGAACTACTGGCTGCCGCTTGAGGGTAAACTCTCTATGCACTGTTCTGCCAACGTTGGCAAAGAGGGGGATGTATGTCTCTTCTTCGGACTCTCAGGAACAGGGAAGACCACACTCTCTACAGATCCTAACCGTGCGCTTATCGGTGATGACGAGCATGGATGGGATGAGAACGGTGTATTTAACTTCGAGGGCGGATGTTATGCGAAGGTAATCAACCTCGATCCTAAATCTGAGCCTGAGATCTACGGTGCGATCGTCAAAGATGCACTCTTGGAGAATGTTGTAGCTGATGAGAACGGGAACGTTGACTACTCTGACGGTTCAAAAACGGAAAATACCCGTGTCTCTTATCCGATCGAGCATATCGAGAACCATAAGCATGACCTTCAAGCGGGACATCCGAACAACATCATTTTCCTCACAGCAGATGCGTTCGGTGTATTGCCTCCGGTAAGTAAGCTTACCAAAGAGCAGGCGATGTACTACTTCCTTAGTGGATATACGGCTAAAGTCGCTGGAACAGAGCGTGGGATCACTGAGCCGGTCGCAACCTTTTCCGCATGTTTTGGTGAAGCGTTCTTGCCGCTTCATCCAACAGTCTATGCAGAACTTCTCGGTAAGAAGATCGATGAGCATAATGTAAACGTCTACCTTGTCAACACAGGTTGGACAGGCGGTCCTTACGGTGTAGGAAAACGTATGAGCATCAAAGATACCAGAGCGTGTATCGACGGTATCTTGAACGGTTCTATTAACAATGCGGCGTTTGAAACACTACCGACGTTCAACCTGCAGATCCCTAAATCGCTAGATGGTGTGGAGGACAATACCGTACTCAACCCAAGAAACACTTGGGCAGATAAAGCGGAATATGATGCGATGCTTGCGAAGTTAGCCGGTATGTTCATTGAGAACTTCCATCGTTATGATGATAAGGGGGGTGAGTTCGATTTTGCCTCTGCCGGACCACAATTGTAAGCTTTTTACTTATTTTGCAGCATCTTGAAGTGGTTTCGCCTTCATGGCTCCACTTCGTTACGACCATTCCGGTTCCAAAGCTATGAATGATAAGCAGTTGTTATCTACTTAACGCTTCTCATCCGTTCAGTCACTTACTAGCGTGTAAGCTCCTTTATTCCAAACCTCCCCTCAAACCCAAACTAGCACAAACTAACCAAAAATCTTTACAATTGTTTTTTTAAAAAACATTATTGAATTAAGAGATTTATTATCTTATATTATTCTAAGATTTCTATAGTATAGTTTCACATTAAATTACAAATTAAAGGAATGTGGTGATGGATGTAAATAAAATCAGAAAAATTTGTAGACCGGTAAGAATTGTGATCGGATCGGCATTGATCGCAACAGGGATTGTCACAGGTAATAAGTGGTTCTTCCTTGGTGTTGTACCGTTGATCGCAGGTATTGCGAACTTCTGTCCGCTTTGTATCATCACAAAAAAGTGTGATCTACCTGAAAACTAAACTGCACAATAGGGGGCAAATGCTACTTTTGTCCCGTCTTATCTCTCCTACCATGATGTATAATGCTGCGATTTTTGATAAGGGAGGCTTCTATGGATAAATTGACACACTACCTCAATACCCATCCTATTGACGAACTACACCCCTCTGAGATCGCAAATTTGCTTAAAGATCTCAATGAGACCGAATTTGAAGAGGCGATCCATGCCATTCCAAAAGAGTTGATCGCCGATGTCGCACTGGAGCTTCCCGATCGTTATTTTGGGGAGATCGTCGAGAACTTCACCCCTGAAGAGATCGCGGAGTCGCTTTCTGAAATGGAGTCGGATGACCAGACGGACTTTATCAAAGAGCTTGAAGAGCTGGATGACTCCAAAGCCAAAGAGGTCTTCGATCAGCTCGATAAAGAGGATCAGAAGGACATTCTTCAACTAAAGCAGTATGATGAGGATGAAGCGGGTGCCTACATGCAGGTGGAGGTCTATGCTGCTAAACTCGACCAGAAGGTTGAAGATGTCATCAAAGTGTTTGCCGAGCTTAAGCGTAATGATGAACTTGAGAACATCAATTACCTCTTTGTCACCGATGAGGAGGGGCATTTGCGTTATGGTGTCGGACTTGATGACCTGATCTTGTTCGATTTTCAAAAGACACTGCGTGAGAATATTCAACAAAACCCTGAGAAGTACAAGCCGATCATCGGGCATGACCATGACGATATCAAGGATATCGTACAGAAGTTCCAAGAGTATGACCTAAACTCCATGCCTATTGTCGATGAATATGGTAAATTGCTCGGGCGTATTACCTCGGATGATATCTACGATGTCATCAGTGAACATGCAACTGATCAAATGTACCATCTTGCAGGGGTCGATGATGAGGCCGAAGAGGATGATGATCTGCTCAAAGCCGGAAAGTCCAGAGCTATCTGGCTTGGGATCAACCTGCTTACGGCAATTGCCGCCTCTTTGGTGATCGGACTCTTTGAGAGTACCTTGCAAAGTTATGTGGCATTGGCGGTGCTGATGCCGATCGTTGCCTCTATGGGTGGAAATGCCGGAACACAGTCGCTTACGGTCGTTGTACGGCAGTTAGCACTAGGGGAGATCGCCAAACACGATGCGATGCGTACCATTAAAAAAGAGGTACTTCTCTCACTAGGGAACGGATTGCTCTTTGCCGTGGTCATCGGAGTGATCGCATGGATATGGTTCAGTAAACCACTGCTTGGTGTGGTGATCGCACTCTCAATGGTCATCAACCTTTTAAGTGCCGGTTTTTTCGGTGCGGTCGTACCGCTTGTTTTAAAGAAACTCAATGTCGATCCTGCGATCGGAAGTACCGTGATATTGACCACGGTGACTGATATTGTCGGATTCTTTAGCTTTCTTGGGCTTGCAACCCTTATATTACTATAAAAGGATACTTTACACACTATGGACTTGTTGATCTTATATTTTATGGCGGCGGTTGTTGTCTCTTTTGTCTGTTCGGTACTCGAATCGGTACTTCTTTCGGTTACGATGCCTTATATTTCAGTCATGGAAAAGGAGCGTCCGAGTGCAGGAAAACTGCTTCGCGGTCATAAAGAGCATATCAATAAATCGATCGCTTCGATCCTTATTTTAAATACCGTTGCCAATACCGTTGGTGCGGCGGCAGTCGGAGCACAGGCCGAAAAGGTCTTTGGTTCGGGAGCGCTCTTTTGGGTCTCGGCTATCTTGACCTTTGCTATTTTGTTCTTTGGAGAGATCATCCCTAAGACGATCGGGGCAACATACTGGAAACAGATCGCACCGGCAGCGGGTTATATTATCCGTTTCTTTATCTGGTTCACTTATCCGATCATTCTCTTGACACTATTCGTGACCAACCGTATCAAGAAAGGTGACGAGGGAATGAGCTTGACCAAAGAGGAGCTTTTAGAAAGTGCGCTTTTGAGTGAAGATGAAGGTGTGCTCGATGAGCAGGAATCCGATATTATCGAGAATATCCTAAAGCTTGACGATATCAAAGTACATGATATCCTTACACCAAGAACGGTCGTTTTTGCATTGGAAGGAAACCGTACTATCGCCGATATCGTCAAGAACGAAGCGGACATCTTCAAATACTCACGTATCCCTGTCTATGACGGTAATATTGAGAATATCACGGGAATGGTCTTGACCAAGCAGCTTTTTGGGCAGGCGTTAAAAGATGACAGCGTACTGCTTAAAGATATTCAAAAAGATATCTACCGTATCAATGAACAGGTACCTGTTTCATGGGCACTGGATCTCTTTATTGAAAAGAAAGAGCATATGTTCCTTGTACTTGACAAGTATGATCAGGTAGAGGGGATCGTTACGCTTGAAGATTGTGTCGAGACTATTTTGGGTGTCGAGATCGTTGATGAGAGTGATGCGCATGTCGATATGCGTGAGCTGGCAAAATTGAAGATGCGTTTACAGAGACGTCAGAACAAAGATCTGAACCTAGACTGATGCCGTTTCCATCCTCTCTCTCACCCAGACTACAGGAGGCTTTGCAGGATGCAGGCTTCCGTGAGCCAACCCCTATTCAAAAGGTATTGATGCCTATTCTTCTGCAAGGTTCGAATGCGATCGCTTCAGCACAAACTGGAAGCGGTAAGACCCTTGCCTATCTACTCCCTATTCTTGAGCAGGTACGTCCTACATCACCCAACCCACACCGCTATCCTAAAGTTTTCATCCTCTCTCCGACAAAAGAATTGGCACAGCAGATATATGAAGTGACAACGAAGTTCGCATTTGCCGTAGGCTTGCATACGGTACTGCTTCAAGGAGGGGGAAAGCGTAGTGAAGAGGTGAAGCGTCTGGATAGAGGGATCGATATTATCGTAGCAACACCACAACGTGCTTTGGAGCATATCGAGGCACGACGTATCGATATCAAGGGGATCAAACACCTTGTGATCGATGAAGCGGATATGATGTTCGATATGGGCTTTGTCTCCTATCTTGAGAAGATATTTACCGCTATGACGGAGCGTTCTCAAAAGGTGATCGTCTCAGCGACCATCACCCCTCGCGTGGTCAAGCTTGCTAAATCTTATATTAAGCCGCTTAAGCGTGTAGAGCTAGCCCCCCCGGGGAAGATCGCCGATACCATTACGCAGTATCTCTATCCGGTCGTACGCAGTAAAAAAGAGGCGCTTTTGTCATGGTTGATCTCTTCAAACAATATCAAGCGTGCGTTGGTGTTCGTGCGTAAAAAGGAGCTTGCCGATGGTGTTGCCGAGAGTTTACGCTCATGGGGATACAAGGTAGGCGTATTGCATGGAGAACGTTTACATGGTGAACGGAAGAAGTCTCTTCTTGCTTTTAGAGAAGGGCGTTATGATATGCTTGTTGCGACCGATATCGCTGCACGCGGGTTGGATATCAGCGAGTTGGATGTGGTCATCAACTATGATATTCCTCATGTCAAGCATGACTTCATTCACCGAGTCGGACGTACGGGTCGTGCAGGAAAAGAAGGGATGGCGATCACTCTTGTCAGTCCCGATGAGATCGAGCAGCTTCACGACCTTCAAAAGGTACTTGGCAGTAAGATCAAAGAGATGATCATTCCTGAGTATGCCCCCAAAGAGGTGAAGGCTAGAGGCTATCTGCTTCATCCGCCGCAACGCAGAAAACGAAAAGCCCCTGCGGCAAAGAGGAGCGGAACATATGCCTTGAGCAAAAAGGGAAAGAAGCGGAAGACCACAAAGCGTGACGGCTGGAAGCAGTTCGATGCGGCAAAAGAGAAGAAAAAGGGAAGAAAGTGATTAACCCTTTTTCGATAAGATGCGGAAAACTTAATATAAAAGGAATATAGTATGGCAAAAGTACCAGAAGATGTAGGATGTAACAATATGGATTGTGTAGAGTCGGCTAATTGTCAAAGAACAGTGATCTATGAAAACGGTACGGCTAGAGAGGTCAAGACCTTCGGTGGTACACCGGAGAAAGGGTGTGGTAAGTTCCTCCCTAAAAAAGATGAGGCGCAGAAGTAAGCCTCGACTACTTCAGCGGGAACTTTCCGATCTCTTCAAGGAAAGTTGTCGCATATGCCCCTTTGGGCAGATAGAAATCCACCTTTAACACTTTTTTCTCTTTATCGTATACCGTTTTCACATCCTGCGGCCATATCCATGCGAAACGTCTATCTCCTCTTAAGCTGGTCAACTCTGTATCGTCGAAGGGCTCTTCTAGGTGGTATGCATCGCTTTTGGCACGTATGGCATTGGCACCGCAGAGCAGTCCTGTAGGAGAGAGCTTTTTGGTTTCGAACATCTTGGCACTTAGAAGCATATCTTTGACAAATCCCGTTTTCCCATGCGGGTATGGCATGGTCACATCCCCTAGGAAGAGTTTAAAGAACTGCGGTTGTTTTACCAAAGCCTTTATCAGTGCTTCGGGATATTGAAGTTTTTTTGCCGCCACTGCCGGCGGATGGGAAGTGATGGTGTTGGAGAGCTTTACACGCATTCCCAGCCACTTGTTAAAAAGGTGGCTTTGGTAGGCGGCAACCAGTAGCTTTTCGCGGCTTCCTTTGAGCCGTTTCCCCGAGTGTGCGATCTCTTTACCCTGAAGGTAGCTTTTGCTGTCCTCTCCAAAACGCTGGTAGCCGTAGTAGTTGGGTATCCCTTTGGTCTGCATCATCTTTGCGGTGGTGTTGAAGAACTTGGCATCGGAGGGGTTGATGCGGTGTAGAAGAATGGAGAAGCGGTTGCCTTTGAGGTGTCCTATTTTGATGGGTGCTTTGTTGTAGGTGCGCTCCAGTATCTCTACACGTTCGGTAGTGAGGTTTTTGTTCAGAAGTTTCTCCGCTTGTTTGGGGATGGAGATATACTGAATGGTGGTTGCATTTTTATCTTTGAGTCCTGCATAGCCGATGTCGCGTTCACTCAGTTCAGTTGCTTTGGCAAGAACGGTCGTTAGCTTCGAGGTGCTCATGTCGGTCTTTTTGATCTTGAGGATCAGGTAGTTCCCGTTTTGGGTAAAAGCATAAAGCGGCACCTCTTCAACGAAGAAGCGCTCTATGGTCTGTTGAAAGTCAAAAGAGAGGGGTTTATGCCCGTAGGCGTATTGTTTGATATGATTCATGCTGCCATTATAGCAAAAAAGCGACTATCCACACTTACCGGGTGCGCACTTCATCGCACCGCATTTGCCTTCGAGTTTACTTTTGATACTCCCGCTTCTCATACTGTTGATCATCTGCTGTGTCTCTTTGGGATGAGCGATGAACTTGTACCCTTTGTATAGAGTGAAGAGTCCGTAGAGTACTACCAGCATGGCAGCCAGTTTCATCATCGTACCGCGCAGGTTCCCTCGTTGTAGGAACTTGGTGACCGTTCCAAGAAAGAAGAGTGCGGGGATGGTCGCCAAACCGAAGGTTGCCATGACGATCGCACCCCAGAGCGGGCTTGCCGTACTGGCGGCGAAGATCGCAAAGGAGTAGACCAGTCCACAGGGAATGATACCGTTGAGCATACCAAGAAGGTAGAAGCTTGAGAGCGATCTGTCTTGGATAAGAGAGCGGAAGGTCTGCTGGAACCATCCTTGTTTGGAGATGGAGACCTCCGCAGAGTTGAGGAACTTGAAGTTCCCCAGAAGCGAAGCACCTGCCATGATCATCAGTATTCCCGTAAGGACAAAGAGTACACCTTTGGTTGTCGGGGTAAAGGCGATCGCCTTTCCTATAAGCCCGAACATCGCTCCGAGAATGGTATAGGTGGTGACACGCCCGAAGTTGTATGCCAGGTGCGAGAGTGTCTGCTCCCGTATCGAAGCGTTCGGATCGATCTTGCTGGAACTGTATGCAACGACAATACCGCCGCACATACCGATACAGTGCCCGACACTTCCTAGAAATGCCGTACTTAGGATAATGATAAGGTCAATATTGTTCATGGGTCCTTCTCGTGTTTTAATGTAAAACTATATTATTATTTTGCTAATATAACGTTAAGTATTTCGATCGAAGGATAAAAATGTTTAAGACGCTGAAGCGTGGCATTGTCAAAATGTTTAGGGAGTTCCTTGTCTATCATAACAGCTCACTGGAGTTCCGTGCCAAACTTTTGACACTCATGGTCTCCAGTAACGGAGAGATCAGCGAGTGTGAGAAGCACAAGCTCAAAGAGATCGCCCATGCGATCTACAAAGAGGATGAGGAACGTGCGGATCTGTTGATCGATACGGTGATGGAGTATCATACCAAGATCGTGACCAATAATGGGTTGGACTTCGAACACCTCATACAGTTGGTGGCACGTGAGGTCAAAGAGGTGAAGCGTTTTTGTCAAAAGATCGATATCGACCTTTTGATGCAATTGCATGAGTGTATGGATGAGGAGGATGAAGAGGAGAGACTCTTCCAGATACGTATCATCGAGTTCCTAGAGAGTCTAAAAGAGGAGTGTCAAGTCTAAATGGTGTGGTATCGTTTTATTTCTTATGGCAAAGTACAGCATGTCTACTATCGCAAGTTCATCTCCGGGGCAATGATGCGTGCGGGGTTCAATGGGTATGTCAGAAATCTCGATGACGGTACGGTGGAGACGGTGGTGTTCATCATAGATGAAGAGAACGATCTGCCGCGTGCAATGAAGATCCTTAAAGAGGGGGTCACCTATGAGTGAAGTGGAGAAGGTAGAGTATGAGATCATCGATGATGTTGAGATCAATATAGATGGTTTTGAGATACGCTATTGATAAAGGAGATATAACATGGCAAGCGGATGGGGATGTCAGTTCCTTGGAAAGAACGGTGATATCAAAGAGTGGTGTATGAAACTGCACCACCCGTGTGATCCGGGATGCAAAGGGTGTATCATCTACGGACAGGTGGAGTTCTCCCAGCCTCAGATCGATGAGGAACAGGAGAAGAAAATGAAAAATCGGAGTGATAATCCGTTGGGGGAGAGGTAACACTGAAAGTAAGTTTCAAGCAATAGAAAAAGAAAATTTTAGATAGAATGATGATTATATTTGAATGAGGGGAGTTGCTTGTTTTTATTATGAATAAATCACCAAAAGATGTACTCAAAAAATCATATCTTAAAGAAAAACCTGTAGAAAAAGAGATTGATGAATTTATTAAAGCCATAGAAGATCTGAAAAATGAAATCCATGAGAATGAAAGTGAAGAATACAATAAAAATCTCCTTCCTACTTTTTTTCAATCTATTGGCTATCGAGACTATAAAATCAATACAAAGGGGCGAATAGATCTTGCTATTTACAATAAAGAGAGTATTCCCGAAGTCATTATAGAGGCAAAAGCACCTAAAAATAGATCGGAAATGATCAGTCATGACAACTTCAACAAAAAAGCATTTCATGAGGCATTACTCTATTTTTTACAAGAGATAAATAAAGAACATAACTACGATATCCGTCATGTTATTATTACCAATATGTATGAATGGTATGTTTTTGATGCGGCTGAGTTCAATAAGATCGCTTCCAATAAAAAAATAAAAAAATTCTATATCGATACGGAAATTAAAAAACGAAGCCTGTTTCAGCTCAATCATGATAAATATGAAACATTTAGACAGATACTTGAGAGTGAAAAAGTACTACAAAACTTGGACTATGTACGCTTTAATCTCAAAGATGACTTTAATAAAACTTACATCAAAAACTTATACAAATTTCTTTCACCAAGACATTTGTTAAAACAATATATTGAGTCTGATTCCAATACGCTTAATACCAAGTTCTATGATGAGTTGCTCTATATTTTAGGATTGGAAGAGACTTCGGGTAACAAAAAATTGATTCAGCGTATCTCTCCTTCAAAAAGAAGTTACGGTTCACTGATAGAAAACACCATACGCAAACTTGAAACTGAGACGGAGTGTAGAGGTAAAGAGAACGAAGAGGAGCTCTTTGAAATTGCATTGGGGCTTAATATTACATGGCTTAACAGAATACTTTTTCTGAAGCTACTTGAAGCAAAGCTTTTAACGATCCATAACGGGAAGTATCCAAAGTTTCTCTCTTTTGAAATAGTGAGAGAGTTTGATAATCTTAATACACTGTTCTTTGAAGTATTGGCAATAGATATCACAGAAAGAAAAGCTATTTATATTGATGCATTTAAAGAGATACCTTATCTGAACAGTGTGCTTTTTGAGACCACAAAGCAAGAGTGTGACTATTTGCGTATAAGTAACTTGAAGGATAACGCCAAGATTAAAGTCCTTTCAAAATCTGTCTTGACGCAGCATAGAAATGAGGAATTAAATACTTTGGAGTATCTGCTTAAATTCCTCTCTGCTTATGACTTCGCGACAGATTCGAGTGCAGAGTTTAAAAATGAACATACGCTCATCAATGCTTCTGTTTTAGGATTGATTTTTGAAAAATTGAACGGTTATAAGGATGGAAGTTTCTATACACCAAGTTTCATTACGATGTATATGACCCGTCAGACCATACGAAATGCAGTCGTATCCAAATTTAATGAAGCATTGAAAGATGATCATATTGTATTTGAAAGTTTTAGTGAATTAAAGAACTATAGCGAAGCCAATTTTTATAAAGAGGATTTTAAAAAGAGAGCAAACCAAATTTTAGATAGTATCACCATAGTTGATCCTGCGGTAGGTAGTGGACATTTTTTGGTTTCGGCACTTAATGAACTGCTTGTAGTAAAAAGTGAATTGAAAGTGTTAAGAGGTTTGGCTGCCTACAATGTGACAAATGAAAACGATGAACTTTACATAGAAAACAAAGAGGGTGTTTTTTTTGAATATAGATTCGGTGCATCTGGCAAAATAGATAAAGAAGCACAAGAGGTGCAAAAAGCGCTTTTTCATGAAAAACAAAAGATCATAGAAAATCAACTATTCGGTGTTGATATCAATCCAAACTCCGCACAGATCACTAGACTGAGGCTTTGGATAGAACTGCTTAAGCACAGCTATTATGATGATAACGGTATGTTTGTTACGATGCCCAATATTGATATCAATATTAAAGCTGGAAATTCACTCATAAGCCGTTACAGTTTGCATGATGAGATAGATATCCCTAACATACAGTATGATATTGAACGGTATAAAAGTATTGTCAAAGAGTACAAAGAAGGTATTTTTTCTGTTACTAAAGATGAGATACGAAGTGTGATAGATGACCTTAAAGAGAAGTTTAAACTCTCTCTTAAAGCAGAATGGAAAGAGATCAAAAAGCAAAAAGAGTTATTAAAAGAGTATGTTAGCGAGTATGGTTTTCATAATCTCTCTGACGATTTATCGCTTCTGGCGGTCAAAGAGGGATATAGACCGCAAGGTACACTTTTTGGTGACGATGATGAGACTATCACAAAAGCAAAAGCTAAAAAGAGAGAAAAACTACTGAAAAAGTTGATAGATATCACCCATCAGATAGATGAAAAACTCAATGGAAAGATCTACGAAAATGCTTTTGAGTGGCGGTTCGAGTTTCCCGAAGTGCTGGATGATGAGGGGAACTTTGTAGGGTTTGATGTGGTGATCGGCAATCCGCCGTATATCATGGAAGATGATAACAAGTCGGCATTTAACGGGTTACATGAGGTGCCGTGTTATCAAGGAAAAACAGATATTTGGCACCTGTTTACCTGCAAAGCGATTGAAATAGCCAAGCAAGACGGATATATAAGCTTCATTGCCAAAAACCAATGGCTTGACAGTGCAAGTGCTTCAAATATGCGTAGAGTGCTCTATGACCATACTTCTATTGAAAAAATCATAGATTTTGGTACCAATATGGTCTTTAAAGATGCTGCACAACAGACAATGATATTTGTATTAAAAAAGAGTAGTGAAGGAAAAGAACATCATATAGATTATGTTAAATATGCGGACAAAGTATCTTTAGAAGAGATTACGGAACATTTGCATGATATGGAGCCGTCCGAGTTTGTGAAAATGGGACAAAAAATACTTCCAAGAGAGTATGATGAGAAGGAGAATATTGGTTTTTCTTCTCCTGAAGCGGAAGCTATTTTGTATAAAATAGAGAAACGGAAAAACTTCATTTTTGACGAAAAAGAGGAGATGATACAGGGTATCATCGGTGGACCAGATAAAGCCTTTATCATTCCCAAAGAAGCGTTGAATAGTTTTGAGGAGAAAGAAAAAATCTACTTCAAAATGCTTCATACCCATACCGATAGATACTATACAGAAGATACGGACAAATATATTTGTTATATTGCCAAACATAATTTTAAAGATAAAGATATTGAAGATTATCCAAATATAAACAATATGTTGTTGCCTTACAAATCATACATAGATGAAAAAGGAAAAGAAAAAGGATTGGCACATAGAAGAGAGGTTCTTAAAGGTAGTATTGAGTGGTATCATCTTTGGTGGGCGCGAGATGAATCTTTTTTTAAAGAAGGAGCTAAACTTATTTTTGCATCTCGTACATTAGGTAAAAACTTTACTTATACCGATAAAGTATTTTATGGTTCAAGAAATCTTTTCTTTATCAAGTCAAATAGAGTAGATCTTAAATATATAGTAGCCCTGCTCAACTCCTCTTTGATGTACTTTTATATGCAGGAGAGACTCAAACATACGGGTGATTTGTTACAAATTGATAAAAATCAGTTTATGAAAATACCACTTTATGTCCCTGAAAATAGTGAAAAGTTTGGTCAAGTTGTAGATAAAATTATTGACATTAAAAAACAAAACCAAGATACTACCGAACTTGAAGCTCAGATAGACCAAATGGTGTATGAACTGTACGGTTTGAATGAGGAGGAGATTGCCATTGTAGAAGGCAGGGAGTTTGAACCGGAGGATGAAATGGGGTATAATAGCACTATGGAGAATGCAGAATGATCACCTATGTCCGTACCAATATCTTTGAGTCTAATGCTCAAGTGCTTGTTAATACCGTCAATACCGTAGGGGTCATGGGCAAAGGACTTGCCAAAGAGTTCAAACGTCTCTATCCGGAGATGTTTAAACAGTATCAGAAATTCTGCGAACAGGGTCAGTTGACCGTCGGTAAATTACAGCTCTATAAAACACCTAACAAGTGGATACTGAATTTCCCTACCAAAGCCAACTGGAGACATCCATCTAAACTGGAATATATTGAGCAGGGTCTACAAAAATTCGTAGACAATTATGCAAGGCTTGGCATTACCTCCATTGCTTTTCCGATGCTCGGATGCGGAAATGGCGGTCTCTCATGGGAAGATGAGGTCAAACCGCTTATGGAGAAGTATTTGGCTGATCTCCCCATAGAGATCTACATTCACATTGCCAAACAAGATGCTTATAAACCGGAACATCATGATCAAGCTCAGATCGACCGGTGGTTGCACAGTGAACCCGACTATCTCTCCGCTGTTGAGTTCATCGGTGATCTAAGACGCCATTACGCAGGCTTGATCAATACAGTCAATAAAATGCATATCGGTATGGAGATCAGCATAGAACAGATAGGAGAGCAAGAACTATTCTGTCTGGAAAATGATACGATCCACCTCTGTTTGGATGAAGTGAGTCTTACGGGTATGTGGCAGTCACTCAGAGAGAATGGTATATTGCGCGCATCCATGCTCTCTTCCGATCTGGCGAAACATGCTGAATATGTGATGGTTTTTCTTAGTGAGTTGGACTATCTGGTACTGACTCAGATAGGAGACAACGAAGATGAACTGGCAGTAAGACTACTCTCGCATAAACAGCCGCTTAAAGAGCCTGAGCAAGTATTTTTTGGTGATGTTGCGTAGTGATGAACAGAGAAGCATTTGCCAAAGCATTTAAGAGGCAGTTGGCTGAGAGCTATCAAGACGGTTATCAGGCGTGGTGGCACAAGTACCTTTTTCACTTTAGTGATATAAGCAATGTTATTTCCATTTTAAACTCAGGCAGGCTCTATAGTCGAAACAGAGCACTCGAATTGGGACTCATGCAAAATGATAATGCCGATGATGATGTTATAGAACATACCACGTTGGATGCAAAGGATTATGTACGCTTTTACTTCGGAGCATTGACACCGACACAGTATCACAATGAAGGGTTTAAGCCGCAAAACCAAATTACCAACAACGCACACTGTCCGGTACCGGTTTTTTTACTCTTTGATTTTGTCTCGCTTTTAAGTTATCAAGAGTGTCGTTTCAGTAGCGGCAATATTGCCGCTTCAGGGGTCGATATCTATAGTGACATTCAGGATCTTGAGAGATTGGAGTTCGAGCATATATATCATCGTGGTAGTCTTTATGGTGTACCGAATGCTTCACATATCACATACTGTAGGCATGCTGAGGTACTCCTCCCTCATGAGCTGGATATATGGGATGCTTTAAAGTTTGTAGTGGTTCGTTCGGAAGCTGAGAAGCAGACATTGATACATCATTTGAGAGATGATGTTTTAGAGAAGATAGCAGATACAATACGCGTACGAACGAACGGGCTTTTTTATGCGAACAGGCTCTATGTCAAAGAGGTGAATTTAGTCGATAACGGTTATATCATTACCTTCTCCAAAGCAACAGTACCCGATAGATTTGATTTTCGTTTTATTGTGACGGATCGCCGTACCGGAAAGAGCATTATTAAAGAAGTGCCACAAGTTACGCTTGAGAATGCCAAGCCCAAACTGTTAATAGATGGTGATCTAAAAAATAGTATATTGCGTATAGAAATAAATGGGCATTTGGCGTATGAACATGACTTTAGTCACCTGTTGCATATTTTAGTTTAACTACTCCGCCACCTTATCCCCGAATTTCTCCATCAACTTCGCGATCTTCGGTGGGATGACGGCATTACAGTAGCCTTGCATCGGGTTTTGGCGGTAATAGTCTTGATGGTAGTCTTCTGCGGGATAGTAGTTCTTTAGTGGCTCTAGGGTGGTGACGATAGGCTCGCTGTAATCATTTTGCGCACGTGCTATAGCACGTTTTGCCGCTTCGAATTCCTTTTCATTCTGGTAACAGATACAGCTTCTGTACTGTGTACCCACATCGGCTCCCTGATGGTTGAGCTGGGTCGGGTTGTGTGTTGCAAAAAAGACATCCAAAAGGGTGTCCATATCGATGATCTCATCATCGTAAGTGATCTTGATCACCTCTGCATAACCGGTATTACCACTACATACGCTTCGGTAGTCCGGGTTTGGCATATCGCCGTTGGCATAGCCGCTCTCGACATCGCTAACCCCTTTGAGCCTTTCAAATACCGCTTCGGTACACCAGAAGCATCCGCCGCCTACGATGAGTTCTTTTGTTGCCATGTTCTTTCCTTGCAAAATAGGTTTATTGGGGTCGGTTTTGTGCCGACCCATTATTATGTTAGGGTTTAGTAAAAATGCAACCTCAGGTACATTTTCTTCGTTGCTTGTGTGCTATAATAACCCAGAAAAATAAGAGATGACTAAAAATAATGAAAATGGAGGATGAAAGATGACTGTCAATGTCGTATGTCCACACTGTGGAAAAGTGAACCGTATCCCGAAAAAGGACTCCTATGCCAAAGCCAACTGCGGTGCATGTAAGAGCTCTTTGCTCGATGCCAAGCCTGTAGAGGTCAATGGCAGTAGTTTTGGCAACTTTATTGCCAATTCCGATCTGCCTGTAGTAGTGGATTTCTGGGCACCGTGGTGCGGTCCGTGCCGTATGATGGCACCTGCATTCGAGGAGGCTGCCAGATCCCTGCCGCTTAAGGCGCAGTTCTTGAAGGTCAATACCGAAGAGAACCCGCAGCTTGGCGGGCAGTACGGTATTAGAAGTATCCCGACGATGGTACTCTTTAAAGGAGGACGTGAAGTGGATCGTGTCAGCGGTGCACTCAGCAGCGATCAGATCAGACAATGGGTCGCACGTTACCTCTAAACCATACAATGCGCACCCTCCATCTTGCAGAGGGTGCTTTGTTACTTTCTTTTGAAATATGCTACAATACTCTCTATGATCCACCCCAAAGAAATATCTACCTAGGAATGTCATGGCAAAAATACTCCTACTTGAAGATGATGCCAATCTAAACGATACGGTCACGGAGTTCCTTGAGGATGAGGGACATGAAGTGATCTCCGTATTTGATGGGTATGAAGCCCAAGAGAAGCTCTATGAAACGAAGTTCGATCTCTTGTTACTTGATATCAACGTCCCCGGAATTGATGGACTGGAACTGCTTAAAGAGAGTCGCCAAGAGGGAGTGGTCGCACCTGCGATCTACATCACTTCCATGAACAGTGTTGATGATCTGGAGCGTGGTTTTGAGAGTGGCTGTGATGACTATATTCGTAAGCCTTTTGTACTCAAAGAGCTTTTGATCCGTGTGGAGACCCTTTTAAAGCGAAGCTTTTTCCATGAGCAGAAACAACTCATACCCATACGGGAAGGGATCGAGTATGATACGAAGAACAGTGAGCTTGTGATCGACGGAACACCTGTTTCACTGGGTAACAAGGAATCGAAGCTGCTACAGCTCTTTATGAAGAATAAAGGGGAGGTGCTTTCGCATGAGCGTATCTATAAGCATCTTTGGGATTACAATGAAGAACCGAGTGATTCCGCACTGCGCACCTACATTAAGAATTTACGTAAACTAATAGGAAAAGAGAGTATTGTCAGCATCAAAAAACAGGGCTACAAATTCATTACTGCGAAGTGAGAAGAAGTCACTCTACCGATTCTTGGCACTCTATGTAGCGATGGTGATCTTCGGTATCACACTGCTATCGGCATTCTACTATGAGAGTCAAAAGAAGCTGGCACTCTCGAACTATCGGGTAATGATGGCTCAATATGCCTATATTCAGACAAAGCGCCTTAAGGTACTCCATCACTTTTTCCCCGATAGAAGAGAGTACCCTCGTGACCCCCGTTTTACCTCTGCGATCTACGATATCGAGTTTCATAAGATATTTTCACTTAACCGTGTGGAGAGTATCCGTTTTGATGAGGAGATCTATTTGACAAACGGGTATGTCCATTTTATCAAAGGGCTCGATACCTACTATTTGGGTACACGTTATCTGGTCATTGAAGTACAAGATGACGCTAAGTGGGAGGTGGCTATTTGGAAAGATATTGCACTCTATGGGACGATCGCATTTGTGCTCTTTTTGCTCTTTGGGCTTTATCTTGCCAAGCTCTTCTTGAAACCGATGCGTGACTCGATCATGCTACTTGACCGCTTTATCAAAGATACGACCCATGAGCTCAATACACCGCTCTCTGCTATCTTGGCGAATATCGAGATGATGGATACGGATGTGATGGTTGAGAAGAACCGTAAGAAGCTTGAGCGTATCAATATCGCGGCAAAGACGGTCTCGACCCTCTATAAGGATCTTACCTTCTTGACCTTGGAGCAGGAGAAGAAGAACGAAGATGAGCATTTGGATGTCAAGGAGATCGTTCTTGACAGGGTGGAGTACTTCGATATTCTTGCACGTTCCAAACAGGTCACTTTTTCTTTGGCATTGGATGATGCGACCCTCTATATGGACCGCCGTAAGTTTACCCGTATTATCGACAATCTGATATCCAATGCGATCAAATACAATAAACGCAAAGGAGCGATCAAGATCACACTTGAGCCAAACCGTCTGATCATTGAAGATAGCGGTATCGGTATCGATGAAGAGAAGATACCGCTTATGTTCGACCGTTATCTTCGTTTCAATAGTAGTGAGGGAGGGTTCGGTATCGGTTTGAGCATTGTCAAGAAGATCGTTGACGAGTATGGGATAAGCATCGATGTAACATCACAAAAAGAGGTGGGAACAAAAATGGAGATACGATGGGAAAACGACTAAGAGGAGTTCTGGTAACGATCGTCTTTTTAAATGGCGTCTCTTTATGGGGGGAGTCTGAGAATATCTTTGAGCGCAACTGTGTGCCGTGTCATCAAGAGTTGCCGACCTCTTTGGGGGAGATGTTCAAGAGCTACCTGCTTGTCTATAGCAGTGAGAAGTTCGTTAAGGCAGGAATCAAGCACTATCTACGCCATCCGTTCAAGAGTCTTTCGGTGATGTCCGATCTTTTTATCGATACATACGGGATCAAAAAACCTACCCATTTGACCCCTAAAGAGCTGGATGAAGCGATCGATATCTATTGGGAAAAGTTTAAGGTTTTTGATAAGTTGAAGTAGCTATAATCATTGCAACTTATTATGAAGTAAGAGGAAAAGGTTCGGAATGAAAAAGGTAATGACGACAATTGCATTGGCATGTTTGGTAACGGCAACAATGCCGACATCCGTGATGGCTAGTGCGAAAGCGGGACAGAAGGTCTTTAAAAAGAAGTTTCGTAAAAGCTGTGGTTTTTCAGGTGTGAAGTTCGCACGAATGCATACGCAAGCGGAGTGGGAGAAGATCTATGAAGAGGGTAGGTTCAAAGATGAGGCTCAAAGGATCTGCCCTAAACTTGATGAAAGCAAGATCAAAGAGAGTTGGTGGAAACATGTTTACGACTTCTCTTATGAATATGCGAAAGATGGTGCGATCCCTTCTTGCTAGAGTTGTAACTTCCTGAAGCAGTTTAATGCAGACTGCTTCCTTTTTCTACATACCCTTCACAATCTTTTCACAATTTCATGTTATTATTCTTCTGTCTTAAAAATACTTCAAAGGATGAACAATGACAAAAATGACTAAACTTGCACTTGCTGCACTTCTTGGAATGGCTGTAGTTTCTACAACAGCATCTGCTAACCCTGCTAAAGGTAAAAAGATCTATATGAAGAAACTTAAAGCGGCTTGTGGATTTTCAGGAGCGAAATTCGCTGCAAAACACACACAAGATGAGTGGGAGCAGATCAAAGGTGCAGGAAAATTCCAAGATGAAGTAGCAAAACTTTGTAACGGTGCGAAATTGAAAGCAAAATATGTGAACGATGTATATGACTTCGCATATGAGTACGCTTCTGATTCAGGAAACGTTCCTTCTTGTTAATCTATCGCCTTTGTGGCGATATGTTGAGGTTAGGTTGGGCTTGAGACCAAGGTCTTTCATTTAAATTATACATGATATAATTTCACGCAATTCAAAATAAAAGGAATGATTATGAAAAAAATCGCAATCGCAATGTTGTTCGCTGGTTCTACACTTCTTATGGCTGACGGAGCTGCACTTTATGCTAAATGTGCTGGTTGTCACGGACAAAAAGGTGAAAAATCTGCACTTGGTAAATCTGCTGTGATCCAAGGTCAAGATGCTGCTAAAACTGTAGAGCAACTTAAAGGTTACAAAGCTGGTACACTTAATCAACATGGTATGGGTACATTGATGAAAGGTCAAGTTGCTTCTATGAGCGATGCTGACATTCAAGCTGTAGCTGATTATATCGCAGGTCTTAAGTAAGACCGTTCCTATCCAAGTCCATATGGGCTTGGACAGTCTCTTTTACCACTTCTTTTTTACACTTTTATTATTTCTTCATTTTATTCTTCTTATCGTACTTTATTATATGTATATATTTTTAGCTGACTAGGGTTTGAAGTATTTGTATATTTGTTACTATATTTTTTTATGGGGGAAGTATATTGTTGTAAGTGATCTTAGGTACCAACAATCTAGAATGGAAATGTACGAGGGTAGTCGATACAACAAAAACTTTTAAAAAGGAGGAAGAATGAAAAAAGTTTCTGTCGATACCTAAGATGTAGTGCAAGTATATCTAATTAAGATAAAATTAGTCTTAAATAAAGAAAGAAATTTTATCTTTTAGAAAAAATTAGCATACAAGCCAATTCTCAAGTTGAAAGAGAGCTTCGGTTGCAGGTAGGGCTTTCCATCCATGCGATTCGAGATACATCATCTTCCCTCCAAAGTACCCTACAATATAGTGCTCTTTGTAAATAGGGAAAAGTCCGCTTTGAAGCATGGCAAAGATATCATCGAAGCTTTTTGGGTTTTGATAGAAGGAGAACTCCAATGTATGCAGGGCGACCAATGCCGTATGGAGTAGCTCATTCTTTGCCATGGAAGCGGAGAGTACATAATACCCCGGATAGCTTACAGCTGGATCTGGTACAAGGTCTCTGATATAAAGTTTCTCTTTTTTCTGATACATCATCGTATTATAGCCAAGGTGTGAACGTCTGAAGCATAATATGACAATTTGTCATACTTTACTCTTCCAGGGCAGTGATCTCTTCTTTGAGAACGTAGATAAAGGTTTCAACATTCGTCTCATCGTAACGCTCTACGGTAACGGAATGACGTTCGAACTCCTCTCCTTCAAAATCATCAAGGTACTCCCAGTGGTCACAAAGGTTGTGGCTATAGAAGAGGTATCCGTGTATTACATCCTCTTTGGGAGAGAGTTTGATACCGGGGTAGCCCATGGAAGCGGACCACCCAGCACCGATCAATTTGCCTTTGATCGTGGCAGGAACGAACTTTCCTCCTATCTTCTCTAAGACTTCACCATGTGGTGCATTCGGCATGAGCGTACCATAGACAAAGAGTGACTCCATTGCTATATCCTTTTTTTGGCGCATTGTATCATATGCTTGTAAAGAGAAAGTGAAGTTGCAATTTATGTTATGATTATAAATATAAAAGGATAAAGGATGAAAAATGTTAAATATAATTTTTGATAAAGAAGAGGCGATTGTTACACTAGAGCCTGTCTATCCGTTAGAGCGAGAGGATTTTGAAACAGCAGTGAAGGTGATAGATCCGTTCATTCAAGCACATGGCACTTTAAAGGGGTTGATCATCGAGACGAAGTCGTTTCCGTACTGGAAGGATCTGGCTGCATTGATCGCACATTTGAAGTTTATCAAGGGGCATCATAAGAAGGTGAAGCGTCTGGCATTTGTAACAGACTCGATCATAGGAGAGATATCGGAGCACTTTACTTCTCATTTTGTTCATGCAGAAGTAAAGCATTTTCCATACGGTGCACATGGAAAGGCACGCGCATGGATACTACATTGATTTAGTCGATCTTATCCGGTGTAAGCCCAACCTCTTCGAGCCAATGTCTTAGCATGACCACTTCATCTTTTGACAAGTGATCCCCATGAGGAAGTGGAAGCACGAACTCTTTTTCTCCGTAGAAGAGTTTTGCTTTGTGTTTTTTAGTCAGTTCAACTGTTACGCCGTAGTGCTCCAGTGCTGAGATCAGTTTTTTAACATCGATATTGGCCGATGTCGGGTGTTCGAATACTTTTTCTATTTTTGCTTTATGTTTGTGGCTCATTATGTTTCCTTTTTTATGATTTGGCGTATGGTATCACACATTATGCCGATATGAATGTAACTAAAGTCGCATTTTACGGCATAGAGTATCACTGACGCATAGCATCGGTCTTGTCCATGACCTGTTTAACCGTTGATTCGAATATTTCGATAATGTTCGTTTCAAACTCATCAGGGTTGAAGCCATACTCTACAGGGTAGTTCATAACCAGACGAAGACTGTCTCTGTCTATCATGGTCACTTTTGGGAACTTTTTATCTGCATTCCATTTGTTGGCAAAAGTGATAAGCTCATCATAGTGGCTGCGTTTGGTACTGAACTGTGCAACGACTTGAAGGTTCCAGATCTTTTTGGAGCTGCTTAAACGGTTGAAGATGACATACGCATCCCATTTTCCATTATTGATTTTGAACTGAATATCCCCATCTTTATCGATAGTATAGTCGTATCCCATTTTTTTCATGGTCTTCTCTACCGCTGATGCGGTTGTCTTATAGACCTTTGTCTCGGCAAGGGTCTCTCCCTTAAGTTGCATGGCATATGCCTGTCCGCTAAGAACAAAAAGTGCTACACTACTGAGTATTATCTTTTTCATATTGGTCTCCCTTGATTTATTAAAAGTGGATAAGAGGAGTATATCCAATGCTTTTTTAAAAAAGGCATAATAACTATTAAGAATCTCTATGGTATATTTTTTAGGTAACTTAAACAATACAGGGAAGCTTTTCAATGAAAGGAAGAAACGAATTAAAAGTATGGGTAGGCGGATGTCTACTTGGATTGGCACTTACAGGATGTGGCGGAGGAAGCAGCAGTTCTGTATCGGATAGTGTAATCGCACAGGAAGATATGGTGACGATCGATGACTCTAACAAAGAGACAGTGATCAGTAGTTTGGTCACCAGTCAATATAATTCCGATGCACTCACCGGAACATCGGTCGCGAAATCCGCAAAGAGTACCGCAGATGAAAAAATGGTAACGTATGTCGGGCTGAACAGTAAAAGTATATCTGTTCCGTATGGTATTGAGAAATTGAACAATGAAGTTGGTACATATGAGTGTTCGGTTTCCGGTACTATCGACTATGTATTGTATGATGATGGAGACTATGCTATTACCTTTAATCGTTGTGATGATGGTGCAGGTGTCATGAGTGGAAAAGAGAATGTAAGCCATACAGACAATGAACTGCACATCAACGTAAGTGAATTTACATATCAGTCTGAGTATCAGAGCTATACGATCGATAGTTTGGATGAGACGATCACGTATGACGATGAAGGTTATATTCGTACTATCGAATATGCATTGAATGGTTCATACGAGGATGAAAGTACCAAGATCGACTTTGCAGATTATCGTGTAACAGAAAATATAAGTGATGAAGACTATGTACATGAGACAGTTCATGGATATGTTCGTACGTCATGTTTGAATGCATGGATCAAAGTGGATGAAGATATTACATTCAACTATTGGGATGAAGATATTGTAAGTGGAGAAGTAACCTTTAGTGGGAATGATTCAGAGCTACGTATTATCTTTAGTGAAGAGGGTGATGTCGATGTTTACTTGAATGATGTTCATACCGATCATTATGATTCAGAGAGTGAGTTTGAATCAAACTATGAAGCAGAAGGTGTCTGCCAGAGCTAATGGTATTTCGTATAGGGGATGGAAGTCCCCTATATTTTAGGAAGGTGTATCTACCCCACGCTTCTGATAGAACGTTTTTCTGAACGCTTCAAAACGCTCCTCTAAAATAGCCTCTCTCATCTGTTTCATCAAGTCAAGATAGTAGTATAGGTTGTGGATGGTCGCCAGACGGAAATAGGTGATCTCTCTGGCTCTAAAGAGGTGACGCAAATATGCACGAGAGTAGGTCTGGCAGACCATACAGCCGCATTCGGGATCAAGCGGTGCCTCATCGGTGGTGAAGCATGCTTTTTTGATGTTCACTTTACCGAACGATGTAAAGAGTGTACCGTTCCTTGCATTACGTGTAGGCATGACACAGTCGAACATATCAACCCCTCTGTAGACATTTTCTACAAGGTCTTCAGGCGTTCCCACACCCATGAGATAGCGTGGTTTGTTCTCCGGCATGAAAGGGGTGGTCCATGCGACGGTCTCATACATATCTTTGTTGCTCTCTCCGACACTCAATCCACCGATGGCGAACCCGTCAAAATCAAGGGCACAGAGCTCTTTTGCCGACTTTTCCCTGAATGCTTTGTCCGTACCGCCCTGAATGATGGCAAAGATGTTCTGATCGACCCCGATACCCTCTTTCTGCTTCTCTCTGAAGTAGTCAATGGATTCTTTGGCCCAGCGGGTAGTACGGTTGATACTCGCGGCAATTCGCTCCTGTGTCGCAGGCAGGGCGACAAGATCGTCAAGGATCATCATGATATCCGAACCGAGATTGTGCTGGATGTCGATGACCTTTTTGGGGGTGAAGTAGTGCTTACTGCCGTCAAGGTGGCTTTGGAAGGTGATCCCTCCTTCATCGATCTTGACATTGTCACTGAGTGAGAAAGCCTGAAAGCCGCCGCTGTCGGTCAGGAAGCTTTTGGGGAACTTTGTAAAGCCGTGAAGTTTACCCATTTTTGCCACGACATCGTCTCCGGGACGGATATACATATGGTAGGTGTTGGCAAGAATGATCTGCGGCTTGAGAAAGGTTTGTAGGTCGGTCGCATCGAGTGCTTTTACCGCACCGACCGTGCCTACAGGCATGAAAACAGGGGTCTGTACGGTCGAGTGTGCGGTTTTGATGGTACACGCACGGGCTTTGCCGTCGGTTTTATCTATCTGAAATTCCATTGTGTTATAATATCCTCTTAAAATCGTAACGGATTATATCCAATTAGGGCATAAATGAAGAACATACTCATACTTGCAGACGGTAGTGTCGCTAAACATTTCGTATCGTGGATAGGACGGAAAAGAGTGGCGGAGAACCGCTATTATGTCACTTGTTTCAACGAAGGGGCAACGCCTGAAAAGATGGGGAAGAACATTACCTTGATCAAGGCGGACCCGACCAGTTATGCCCGTATCAAAGAGATCATGGAGAGTGTCAAGTTCTCGGACGTATTCATTGTAATGGAGCGGAAAGAGGATGCGGTCTATACATTGAAGAATATCCGCCTTGTCGACTCCAAGATCAGGATCGTTCTGTTAAATAGCTGGGATGATCCGCAAGTAGGAAAGGATGAGCAGAACCTTACAGTACTCAATGTTGATGAGTTGATGGCCGCACATCTTTACGATCAGCTTCCCAATGTCCCTGTCATTGCACAGAACGTAGGACTTGGAAAGGGGGAGATCATGGAGGTTTATGTTCCGTTTGGAAGTACCTTCGCATTCCGTCATGTCGGTTCTATTTTGCAGCGAAAGTGGAAGGTCGCTGCGATCTATCGTGATGAGAAGCAGATCATTCCGACAAGTGCGACGATGATCAGACCGAATGATATGTTGCTTCTTTTGGGAAAACCGATGGTACTTGACGGGGTTTACCGTATGATCAATAAACGTATCGGACTTTTCCCTGAGCCGTTCGGGAAGGATCTCTATCTTCTTCTCGATGGTCAGCGTGATGGAACGCATTCTATCCGATATCTTGAAGAGTCTATCTATTTGCTGGATAATCTTGAAGAGAAGTCCCTCTATGTACGGATCATCAATCCAAACGATTTTGCTTTAATAGAGAAACTTCGTACGTTCGAGTCTGACCGTGTGACGATCATGGTCTGTTATGAAGATCAGGATCTTATGCAGTTGATGGAGTTCGATATTCAAGAGTATGACATCGGTCTGGTCTTGAACAGTATCGAGACCTTTGCGTCAGAAGAGGTACAGAGTACGGTCTACGCATTGCGAAAGCTGGTCTACCTTTTTGGTGATCAGAGACTTGTCGATATTAAAGAGTGTGTGATACTGATGGATGAACGTGAAAAGATGGAGTCTATCTCTGCAACGGCATTCGATATTGCCGAATCATTATCGATGAAGTTGTGTCTTTGTGATTTCGATCCTGAAGGGGAGTTTGACCATCGTAAAACAGTCTATGAACACTATGAGACACTGGGGCACATCTTTGATATGGAGATCACGATCACACAACGTGTCTCTAATCCCGTTCGTGAGCTAAGCGGTATGGAGAAGGTCCTTCAGATCGCTCCGTTCGAGAAGTCTCTTAAAAAAGACAATCCTTTGAAGTATCTCTCCATGAAACTCAAGGATTTCCTGCTTGATACACATAAGCATCCCAAATTGCTTGTGCCGTATGCGATCAGTGATATCCAGTAAAGGTATTTTGTATGCTACAGGAAGAACAGCATCGGAAACTATTACGATATAAGCAGAAGATATTAAGCAAGATCACATTTATCCTCTTCTTACTGATTATGCCTATGGCGATCTTTCGTTTTTATGAGGGGAACTATCTACAAAGTGCCAGTGATATGATACTGGGGATCTTCTTGATCTATACATCGAAAAGAGCGACAAGATCAACCAAAGAGGTATTCTACCCATTGGCACGGAAAGTCTTTTTTGTTGCTTTTATAACCCTTTTTATCTTGATGGTACACACCCATGAGACAATCTCTTTGTTTGCTTGGATAAGTACGGCGATCTATTTGATATTTTATGTCTTTGATGCGAAAGAGGGGTGGCGTTGGTTCAGTGTGATCGCAACCATTATTGCTGTTTTGTTCCTGTATGACGATACGCTTTTGGGCTTGAGCGGGTATGAGCTACTGGTACTTCTGTTCAATATGATATCGGTGCTCTATATTATTACATGGTATGAGCGTATCAAGGAGGAGTCTTCCGAAGCTTTCATCCGTCAACAACGGTTTTTGAAACAGAAGGTTGAAGAGAAGACATTGGCGCTGAAACAGCTAAATGCCAGTCTGGAAGAGCGTGTACAGCAGGAGGTCGAGAGTAATCGGCTAAAAGAGGGGCAGTTGATACAGCAGTCGAGATTGGCACAGATGGGTGAGATCATCAGTATGATCGCACATCAGTGGCGACAACCGCTCTCTGCCATATCGACATCGAGTATTTTACTGGAGCTTAAATCAAGATGGGGTGATGTCGATGCGGATCTTGTACGTAAAAAGTCACAGGAGATATCCTCTTTGGCACAGCATCTTAGTAAAACGATCGATGATTTCAGGGATTTCTTCAAGCCCAATAAAGAGAAAGAGGTAAGTGACTATAATTCGATCTTGATATCGGTAAGGAATATGATTGAACCGGCATTGGCCTATAAAGAGATCGCACTTTGCTATGAACTCCATGCCAAACAGCACTTTAGAACCTATACGAGCAAACTCAAGCAGGTGGTATTGAATTTGATCAAGAATGCGGAAGATGCATTACTTGAGAATAATATTCCCGATCCGACCATTACGGTACGCACCTATGATGAAGAGGATCGTATCATTCTGGAGGTCTCCGATAATGCAGGAGGGATACCCGAGGAGATCATGGATAAAATATTCGATCCCTATTTTTCGACCAAAGGGGAGAAGAACGGTACAGGACTTGGACTTTACATGTCAAAAGTGATCGTAGAGAAACATTGTGGCGGGATACTTTCGGTAGAGAACACACAAGAGGGTGCGGTCTTCCGTATCGTGCTTTACCGAGATGGTGACGCATCATCGGAACTCTGAGGTCTGTAACGCCATACGCATCGGATTTTAAGTGCTTATAAGATAAAATAGAAACAACTATATCTTAATATATCCGAGGCTTTCCCTATGATCGTCCCTATTGAACTTCTACCGCCAAAACCGGTGAAATATGACATTACCATCGATGCACTTCCCCCTTTGAAATTTGACACCAAAGTGGTGATCGTAACGAACCCGACCGTTGCAGGGTATCACCTTGATACGTTACTTGAAAAGGTCAATGCACCGCAGTTGCATGTGGTAAGCATTCCTGACGGCGAGCAGTATAAAACGCTTGAGACCGTAGAGCAGATACTCAATGAATGCTTTGAGCATAAGTTGGATAGAAAATCACTCCTTATCGCATTTGGCGGAGGTGTGATCGGTGATATGACGGGCTTTACCGCAAGCCTCTATCAGCGTGGTATCGACTTTGTTCAGATCCCTACGACACTTCTTTCGCAGGTGGATGCGAGTGTCGGTGGGAAGACGGGAGTGAACAACAAGTACGGTAAGAACCTCATTGGTGCGTTCTACCAGCCCAAAGCGGTCTATATCGATCCTGCATTCCTCGAAACACTGCCAAAACGTGAATTTGCCGCAGGTTTCGCTGAGATCGTGAAGATGGCGGTGATGTTCGACAGAGACTACTTCGATTTCCTTAAAAACGCTGAGTTAAGCGATGAAGCGCAACTCAAAGAGGCGATCAAGCGCAGTGTCGAGCTTAAAGCCTGGGTCGTCAATCAGGATGAGAAAGAGGCGGGTATCCGTGCCGTGTTGAACTACGGGCATACTTTTGGTCATGTGGTGGAGAATGAGACCAACTATACGACCTACCTGCATGGTGAGGCGGTGGCTATCGGAATGGTGATGGCAAACACTTTGGCCGTGGAACTTGGTATGATGACACAGGCTGAGGCAGACGAGGTCAAAGCGGTGCTTGACGGGGCCGATCTTCCTACCGATTACCGTATTGAGGATGTCGATGCTTTCTATGAGCACTTTTTCCTAGATAAGAAGAGTGCAAACAATCGCATCAAGTTCATTCTTCCAAGAGGGATCGGCGGACATGAGATCGTACAGGATATCGATGAAGCGGTCGTGAAAAAAGTGCTTGGCATGTTCGGAGAGAGATAATGCGGCGTCTACTTCTGCCTCTTCTTTTTGTCACGGTGTCACTGCTTGCGCAACCGGGTGTGCAGAATACAAGTGTCGCACCTGCTACGGTTGAGTCCAATACGACCAAAAAGAAGAGTGCGCCCAAGATACCGCACTACCTTCTCGAAGAGAAGAAACAGCTCGATATCGACCTCAAAGAGAACAATATCTGGTCGAAGATCTACAGTAACTACCATATTTACAAAGAGCTTAAGCATGAAGAGGAGGCGATCGATAAAAAGATCGCTCAACTCCATAAACTCTCCAAACGCCGCCGTTTGAACAAGGCACAAAAAGAGGTGCTTGAGTCGTTGGAGAACAAGAAGAAGGTACTTCAAGGAAAACTGCAACTCCTTAAAGAGTATGAGAAAGACCCTTTCAAGAAGTTCCTGACCCCACCTAAGATAGGGACGGTTCCTTCGGTAGGCAACCCTTTTGCCGTGATCTCCGCACTCTCTTTTCAAGAGAAGCTCAAGAACGATCAAAAAGAGTATAACAGCCGTTATGAGTCTATTAAAAGTGTAATGCAGCAGCTTCATGCCAAGGAGAAACTGCTAAAACAGCTGATCGCACTCGATCCTAAGAATAAAGCGTACCAAACGGAGCTGGAGACGGTCAAAGATCAGATCAAGACCTTTACGCCTGTGATCGAGATATTCGAGACGACCCAAAGTGTTTATACCAAAAAGATCGATGAGATCAAGCTTAATTTGCAAGCGGAGATCAAAAAAGAGATCGAAAAAGCGACGACGATCGGTATTATCATCCTGATATTCCTTGTACTGGTATTTTTGATCAAATATCTGGTGCGACGCTATATGTCCGATAATGAGCGCTTCTATACCATCAACAAGTTCCTCAACTTCACCTTTTTCACACTTTTGTTGCTGACACTCCTCTTTGCCTACATCGAGAATGTCAGTTACCTTGTTACCATCCTTGGGTTCGCCTCTGCAGGTATCGCCATTGCAATGAAGGATTGGTTCATGTCTATCATGGGGTGGTTCGTCATTATCATCGGTGGGGCGATCCATGTCGGAGACAGGGTGAAGTTCGTGCGTAACGGTATGGAGTATGTGGGGGATATCGTCGATATCTCACTGCTTCGTATGACCATTCAGGAGGATGTGACACTGACGACCTACATGAAGAACCGTAGGGCAGGGCGTATCATCTTTGTACCGAACAATTTCGTCTTTACCGATATGATCGCCAACTACTCCCATGCAGGGCTTAAGACCGTGTGGGATGGGATAGATTTTGTCGTAACGTTCGATTCGAACATCAACAAAGCGACCTCGATCGCCAAAGAGGTGACAAAGAAGTACTCTAAGGGATATACCGATATTACGCGAAAACAGCTCAATAAGCTAAGAAGTCAGTACAGTATGAAGAACACCAATGTCGAACCGCGTATCTTCGCCTTTATCGATACGAACGGGATGCGTATCTCGGCGTGGTACCATACCAATGCCTATGCGACATTGACACTGAGAAGTACGATCTCTACGGAGATCATTGAGCGTATTCAGGCCGAAGAGGATATTCGGCTGGCTTATCCGACACAATCTATCTATATCGATAAGGATGTGCGTAAGCCGCAAATGCCTGAAGGACTTGAAGGGGAACAGGCATGAAAAAGGTCTTTTTCAAAACATTCGGATGTCGTACCAACCAGTTCGATACGCAAGTGATGATGTCCAAGCTCAAAGACCACCAGCTGACACAAGATGAGCTTGATGCAGAAGTGGTCGTTGTCAACTCCTGTACCGTAACCAACGGTGCGGATTCATCGGTGCGTAACTACATCTCTTCCATTAAGCGTAAGAACCCTCAAGTACGGGTTATCTTGGCAGGTTGCGGTTCTCACTCCAAAGGGGAGTCGCTCTTTGAAAGCAAGAAGGTCTTTGGGGTCATGGGGCATTCTGAAAAAGAGAAGATCAACGAGATACTAAAAAGAGAAGAGCGCTTTTATGAGATAGGAGACCTTGCACATGTCGATTCGACCATTGTCGAGGAGTTCGTAGGTAAAAGTCGTGCGTTCATCAAGGTGCAAGAGGGGTGTGATTTCGCCTGCTCTTACTGCATCATTCCTGCGGTTCGCGGAGGGGCGCGTTCTCACCGTGAAGAGACTGTCTTAGAGCAGATCAGGAAGCTTGCTGCGAATGGATTTGGGGAGTTTATCTTAACGGGTACCAATGTCGGAAGTTACGGGAAGGATCACAACACCTCCATGGCGGAACTGCTTAAGAAGATCAGTATGATCCGAGGGGTCAGACGTATCCGTATCGGGAGTTTGGAGCCTATTCAGATCGATGATGCCTTTATGGAGCTTCTTGATGAGCCATGGATGGCAAAACATCTGCATATCGCACTGCAACACACATCGGACAAGATGCTTGAACGGATGAACAGACGGAACCGTTTTGAGAGTGATCTTGCGCTGTTTGAGAAGATCGCATCGCACGGCTATGCGCTTGGAACGGATTTTATCGTCGGGCATCCGGGTGAGGATGAAGCTGCATGGCAAGAGGCGATAGAGCGTGTTAGGATGCTGCCTTTGACCCATGTGCATGCCTTCTCCTACTCTAAGCGTGACAATACTGCATCGGCACAAATGAAAGAGATTGTCCGCGGTGATATTGCAAAAGTAAGGCATAGAGAGTTGACCACACTGGTCAAAGCGAAGAACTACGCCTTTAGAAGAAGTCACAACAGCAACCTTGAAGTGCTGCTTGAGAATGGGAAGGACGGAGTCTTTTACGGCTTCGATCAATACTTCAACCGTGTTGAGGTGACAAGTAGCGAGGAGTTGAGTTCAAACTGGGTACTCTTGAATGATGTGGAGGTCAAAGAAGATGGCAACTACGCAACGCTCTAGTATGAAAAAGAGGTTTATTCTCGAAAAACCGATACGTATCATCATTGTGTTGGCAGGTGTATTGGTATTGCTTCTGGCATTTGCTTTTATGCGTGATACTGCAAAGCTCATTGGACATAAAGAGGCGAATGTACTTTATACGAAAGATCGTATTAAAAAGCTTGTCCTTGATGGGGAATATTTCTATCTGATCACCAAAGACGGCACCTATAAGGTCTACAAGGATGCCATCAACCAAAATGCTTTCTTCTCCAAATATCCCGTCGAGGTCAAAGAAGACCCTCTTGTTTGGTATGACCTTCTTTCACTTCTACTGTTCGCCGGTGCGATCTTCTATCTGTTCCGTTTTCTTAAAGAGAGCCGTACCCAGCAACTTCAACAGGTGGAAGCACTGCAAAGCAATACCTCCCAGACCCGGCACTCTCCGATACAGGCGATCCGTTCTAACGTGACCTTTGATGATGTTGCGGGTATCAAGGATGTCAAAGAGGAGCTTGAGGAGATCATCGATTTTCTTCGTGATCCGCAAAAATACCGTGAACTCGATATCCGTCTGCCAAAGGGGGTGTTGCTTGTAGGCCCTCCGGGTGTCGGGAAAACGCTCATCTCCAAAGCGGTTGCCGGAGAAGCAGGTGTACCGTTCTTCTACCAAAGCGGTGCATCGTTCGTGCATATCTATGTGGGTATGGGGGCAAAACGTGTGAGTGAGCTCTTTGCCAAAGCCAAGCAGATGGCTCCGAGTATCATCTTTATCGATGAGATCGATGCGGTCGGGAAAAGCCGTGGAGAGTTTCGTAACGATGAGCGTGAAGCGACGCTCAATCAGCTATTGACCGAGATGGACGGCTTCGAAGAGAGCTCAGGGGTCATCGTTATCGGTGCGACCAATAAGATAGACGTACTTGATGAAGCATTGTTAAGAGCAGGGCGTTTCGATAGACGTATTCACATCTCCCTGCCTGATCTGGAAGATCGTATCAAGACGCTTGAGCTTTACCTTGCCCATAAGCCTCATAATGTGGATATCGAGCATGTGGCACGTATGACAGTGGGGTTCAACTCCGCAGCACTCGACACCCTGACGAACGAAGCGGCGATCCATGCAATGCGCGAAGGAAGAAAGGTTGTGGAGACCTCCGACTTTGAAGCGGTTAAAGAGAAGGTACTATTGGGAAAGCGTAAGATACTCAGTTTTAGTGATGAAGAGCGACAGATACAGGCACGTTACCAAGCGGCAAAAGCGGTGGTGGCAACGTGGCTTGATGTGGAGTTTGAGAAGATAGGTATCGTTACCACCCGTTTCGTGACCCAAGAACATGAGATACTCTCCCGTTCGGCACTGATGAATCGTATTAAGGTCTATTTGGCAGGAAGTATCGCTACGCAGATGCACTATCATGAGCAGTTCACCAATGCCGGAGAGGATATCCATCAGGCAAAAGCATTGGCGCATAAAGCGATATATGAGTACGCCATGAGTGAGAACTTCAGCATCTCTCCCGCAGAAGAGGAGTCTTTGCTTCAAACGGCGATTGTGGAGCTTAAAACACTACTTAAGCAGTTGGAGCCGGCAGTTGAAGAGGTGGCGGCATATCTTTTGGTGTCGGAGAATATAGAACGGGAGAGATGCAGGAGGGTACTTCTTGACCTATTTTAACGGTTTCTCTCTCCAAGGCGAAGAGGCACTTTTTCATGCGTGGTTGATAAAGGGAGAACATACGGTTGCAGGATTCAGCTACGGCGCGCAGAAGGCACTGGAGTATGCACTGCATACCGATACCCGCATTGAGAGGCTTATTTTACTCTCTCCGGCATTTTTCCAGACACAGAAAGCCTCATTCATCAGAGCGCAGCTGCGCTACTTCGATACAGGCAGGGATGCCTATGTCTCCCAATTTTTAAAAAATGTCGCCTATCCGTCCAATACTATACTTGATGAACATCTTTGTATCGGAAGCAGAGAGGAACTTGAAGCCCTTTTGAGCTATGTGTGGGATGCGGAAAAACTACAACAAGTACAAGCACGCGGTACAGTGGTAGAGGTTTTCCTGGGCGGTAAAGACAAGATCATTGATGTTGACGCGGCGTATGCGTTCTTTTCTAAGTGTACGGTAACCTATTTTATTAAAGATGCGGGGCATCTTTTAAGGAGCTGATATGCCATTCACACCTAAAACACCCTACCTGACAACAGACGGGATCATCGAACTCTATGACGGTTCGGATTTTCGAGGTATTGTACTGATAGAGCGGAAGAACGCCCCCTTGGGTTTGGCGATCCCCGGTGGGTTCGTCGATGTGGGTGAACGTGTAGAGGATGCGCTGGTGCGGGAGATGAAAGAGGAGACGACGCTGGATGTGCGCATCTCCTACCTGCTTGGTATCTACTCCGACTCCAAGCGTGATCCGCGTTTTCATACGGCAAGTGCGGTGTATGTGGTAACGGCACAAGGAGAACCCAAAGGGGAGGATGATGCCAAAGAGGCGAAGGTGTATGCACTTGATGCCATTCCTTTCGAGAGGTTAGTCTTCGACCATGCACAGATACTTAGAGACTATTTGCAAAAAAGGAGAGAAGTTGCCTCTCGTTGCGGATAGTTTTGCACTGCTTCAAGCGCTTAAAAATGCCGGCTATCTTCAAACGACAAGAGACCCGCTCTGGTGGCCGTATAGCGGTACGCAGAAGATGGTCATAGGTGCACTGCTGACACAGCAGACCAAGTGGGAGCGGGTAGAGGAGTCCTTGGTACTTTTGGAAGCAGAGAGTATCTGTTCGCTCGAAGCGCTTGCAGATGCAGATATTGAGCAGATCAAAGCGTGCATCAAACCCAGTGGCTTCTACAACACAAAAGCCCAACGTCTCAAACTCCTTGCTTTAAATATTCTACAAACTTACGGGGACTTTGCCTTCTTTCAACAAGAGACCGACAGAGCATGGCTGCTTGCTCAAAAAGGTATCGGTATGGAGAGTGCCGACGCCATCCTCTGTTATGCCTGCTATCGCCCCGTTATGGTAGTTGACAGCTACACCAACCGCCTGCTTACCGCTCTAGGCTACACCTTCGAGGACTATATGTCCATACAATCATGGATGCATGAGGGTATTGAAGCACGCCTGAATGACTGCTACAATCTCTATGGCTATGAGATACCGCTCTCCACACTTTATGCCCGTTTTCACGGGAAGATCGTGGAGTTTGCCAAAACGTATATTGCAGGGAAAAAGGTGGATATCTCGGTGCTGATGAGAGAGAACCGTTAAGGTATAAGGGGTGGATCGCTTGTGGTTTCCCTTTGCTAAAAAGGTATGGCTGTATGAAGGATAAGCACAAGGGGGCGCTCAGAATTTAATTCCCTAAGAGTGTTGCGATCCACTTGGTATCTTCTTTGGCATTGAGGACGATCTTGACCATGATGGTCAGCGGTACGGAGAGTAGCATGCCTACAGGTCCGAGCAGCCAGCCCCAGAAGATGAGTGACAGAAAGACCACCAGTGTAGAAAGCCCCAGTCCTTTCCCCATGATACGCGGTTCGAGGATGGAGCCGATGGTGATATTAACGGCAAGATAGAGCCCTGTAACCCCAAGCGCTGTAGTAAGGTCATATTGTACCAGTGCCATGAGTACAGCCGGTACGGCGGCAATGATAGAGCCGATATTGGGAATGAAGTTAAGCAAGAAAGCGACCACACCCCACAATACGGCGTAGTGAATATCAAAAAGTTCCAAACCGATGGTGATAATAACGCCTGTTGCTGCGGAGGTCATGGATTTGAGCAGAATGAAACGTTTGACGTTGTCGCTGACATCCATGAGCGAGCGAAGACTGCTTGAATCGCTCTTTTCGATCTTTTTGGTAAATTGTGAGATCTCCATAAGCATAAAGATGACCGTTACGATGATCATAAAGGAGTTTGTCAGCAGACCGCCGAGTGATTTGAGTGTTGTGGCGATATACTCAAGAATACTGTCCGTAGCGAACATTGCCCTGATATCCTCTTTGGGGATGTTCACACCCCAGCCTTCAAGGGTGGAGAGAAAGTGGTTGAAGTCGGTCCTCAACTTCTCTTCATAGAGAGGAACATTATGTGAAAAGTCCTGTACGGAGGTACCGATGAGCATGACCAATGTACTGATAAGCCCGAAAAGAAGCAGGACTATGAGTAAAAGAGAGATCCCTTGCGGCAGCCCTTTGCATTTGAACCATAGAAAAAGAGGGGAGAGAATGATCGCAATGAAGAGTGCTAGCAGGAATGGCACGATGATCACGGAGGCCGACTTTATCCCTGCAAGGATAATGACAACCCCTGCCATGACCAAGATCCCGAACCCTACCTGTTGTGTCTGTATCGCCATTGTAACCTCTTATGTTTGGATAGTGGATATTATACCGATTCAAAAATGATAAGATGGTATAATCGTGCATAAATTCGCTAAGGAGCAGGGTATGCAGGTTGTGGTGATCACCGGGTGTAGCAGTGGTATCGGATTGGAGACGGCATACTATTTAAAAGCAAGGGGTATCAAGGTCTATCCTACGGCAAGAAAAGAGGAGGATGTGCAAGCACTTATCTCCATGGGATTCGAGGATGTGATGAAGCTGGATGTGACTGTTGAAGATGAGATCGCATCGGTCATTGAACGGGTGTTGTCAAAAGAGGGCAAGATAGATGTATGGTTCAACAATGCCGGTTATGGTCAGCCCGGAGCGTTGGAAGATATATGCACCGAAGTACTACGTGAACAGTTCGAGACCAATGTGTTTGGCTTACATGCATGTACCAGACAGATCATCCCCGTGATGCGAAAGCAAGGCTATGGCAAGATCATTCAGCACTCTTCGGTACTGGGGCTCATCTCACTTTTTGGACGAGGGGCGTACAATGCAAGCAAATATGCCATAGAGGGGTTGACCGATACACTGCGTTTGGAACTGTCAGATACCAAGATCTATCCTGTACTGCTCAATACCGGACCGATCACCAGTAAGTTCCGTGAGAATGCCATGGCGAAACTGTGTGAGAATGTCGATATAAAGCATTCTGTCTTTGCACAAAAGTATGAAGAGACCCTTCATGCGAAAAAGAGCAGTGTCCCTTTTAACGAAGGGGCTGAAGCCGTTGCCAAAGTGGTCTATGGGATCGTTATGGCGAAAAAGCCCAAACCTCGTTACTACATTACCAAAGCCACGGTACTGCTTGCATTCTTGAAGCGTATGCTCTCTACATCGATGTTGGATAAGCTTTTATTAAAAATAGGATAAGAATAAATACTACTTCACTCGGCATTAAGTCATATTATATTATGATAAGACTTTCAAGTATTGTGTAGAAATTAAAAATTTTATGCATAAAAGACCACATGGGAGAGATAGTATATCATGGATGCGATTGAAGAGCTTGGTAGTATAGACTATGGTAAAAAAGAGAAGAAGCAGACATTTAAACAGCCTAAACAAGCGGACAACTATTTAAAAAAAGAGGTGGAGCTCAATAAAACGCCGTTTCTCTTTTTCCCTCCGGGTAAAGAGTTTCTTTTCTTGGGAATATATTTTGTGGCCCTTCCTTATATTACAGGTATGTTATTTCTTTTTTTCATAGTAGCGGAAGGTAAAGCATCTATATTTAGTGCAGTGAGTACTGATTCTAACTTTTTCCTTGTATGGACGGTCGGTTATGAGATACTGGCAGGTCTTGCGGTCGTTCTTATCATCAAAAATGCGATCATGTTCAGTATCAAGAACAGTAGAAGTGTTTCTTCCCGTCCTTCACGTAAGACAGGACAGAAGCGTCGTAGACGTTGACCGCTTCTTTCTATTCTTCTTAAACAGATGCACTTCGTACCTTACAATGATTCCAATATAACAGGAAACTTCTTTTGAAAACAATCACTATTATCGATACATTCGGTTTCTTTTTTCGTGCTTATTTCGCACTTCCTCCGTTACGTAATTCCGAAGGGTTCCCTACCGGATTATTGACCGGTTTTGTCAATTTGGTGGATTCACTGCACCGTGACCATGCAACCGACTATTTGGTATTTGCTCTTGATAGTAAAGGACCGACCTTTAGAAATGAGATCTACCCTGAATACAAGGCCAACCGTGAATCTCCGCCTGAAGATCTGACCAAGCAGTTACCTATTGCCATTAAATGGATCGAACAGATGGGGTTTGCCAACCTCTCCAAAGAGGGCTTTGAAGCCGATGATATCATTACGACCGTAACCAAGTTCGCAAGAGAACAGAACCTCAAAGTGCGTATTGTTTCACATGATAAGGACCTCTATCAGCTCATCGATGATGCACAGGTTGTTATGTATGATTCTGTAAAGCGTCAGGAGGTCGATGAGGAGGCATGTATCGCTAAGTTCGGTGTGCATCCTCATGATTTTGTCGATTTTCAAGCCATTGTGGGAGATAGCTCCGATAATGTACCCGGTATCAAAGGTATCGGGGTCAAAGGAGCAGCGAAGCTCATCAATAAGTACCATACGCTAGAAGAGATCTATGATGATATTGAGAATGCGGGTACACCGCGTATCCAGAAGTTGTTGCTGGAGGGGAAAGAGAGTGCGTTCCTCTCACGGGAACTGGTACGTATGCGTGATGATGTCTATGATGCGCTTGATCTAAGTGATTTTGTCTTTGAAGATAAGAACTATCTGAACTGTCTTCTGGATGAGTTTGAGAGATATGAGATGAAACAGGCGATCAAAAAAGCACAGCCTAGAGCAGGTGAAGCGGGATGTGATACGATGAGAACGGCTACGAAAGGGACGGCAAAAGCACCTAAAGAAGCATCTTTGAACTTTGAAGCGATCACCCTTGATACCAAAGAGAAGCTCGATGCCGTTATCGAAACGGTCGATAAAGAGACACTCGTTGCGTTTGATACGGAGACAACGGGACTGGATACGAAAGTGGCAGATATGGTCGGTTTCTCTTTTTGCTTGAATGATGCCAAAGCCTACTATGTCCCTATTGCGCACAGCTATCTGGGAGTAGAATCGCAGGTTGACATAGCGGATGCAAAAGCGGCGATCGCCCGTTTGATGGAGGCGCGCGTGATCGGGCAGAACCTGAAGTATGACCTTTCACTACTCTATCGCCGTTATGGTCAAAAAGAGGTCACACCCTTTGCCGATACGATGATCATGGCATGGTTGAGCGATCCGGGAAGCAAGGTCGGTCTGGATGCTTTGGCGCAACGATATTTCAAATATGAGATGAAACCTTTTAAATCCTTAGTGAAGAAAGGGGAGAACTTCTCGGCAGTATCCATTGAAGAGGCGACATTCTATGCGGCAGAGGATGCATGGATGACCTTCTTGCTTTATGGGGTCATTAAGAAGCGTATGGAGCTGGGGTCATTGACCCATTTGCTAAAAGAGGCAAAAGAGGTAGAGTATCCGTTCATCAATGTACTCATTCGTATGGAGAGTCTGGGGATCAAGGTCGATCAGTCCCGTCTGCATGCGCTTCAAGAGGAGTTGAGCCGAGAATTGGCAGCACTGACAGAAGAGATATACGCTTTGGCAGGAACGGAGTTCAATATCCGTTCGACACAACAGCTGGGTGTGGTGCTCTTCCAACAGCTGGGACTTCAAGGCGGGAAAAAGACAAAGACCGGTTACAGCACCAATGAAGCGGTATTGCAATCACTCAAAGATACACACCCTATCATTGAGAAGATCCTAGTCTACCGTGAGTATCAGAAGATGCTCTCGACCTATGTCGATCCGTTATTGAAGCTGGCAAAGAAGGATCAGAAGAGCCGTATCTATACATCTTTTCTGCAAACAGGAACGGCAACGGGTCGATTAAGCTCCAAAGATCCGAACCTTCAGAACATTCCTGTACGCTCATCTCTTGGTCGTAGGGTACGCGATGCATTCGTTGCCAAAGAGGGCTACAAACTGGTCAGTATCGACTACTCTCAGATCGAACTTCGTTTACTGGCGCACTTCTCTGAAGATGCGGCACTGCTTGATGCCTTTAAACAAGGAGTAGATATCCATATGGCAACAGCGGTGAAACTTTTTGGTGAAGCAGAAGCGAAGCAGAAGCGTAACTTTGCCAAGTCGGTCAACTTCGGATTACTGTACGGTATGGGACCGAAAAAACTCTCTGCCGAACTTGGTATCTCACAGGCAGAAGCCAAAGAGATCATCGCCAACTACTTCGATTCCTTCCCGACGGTCAAGCGCTTTTTAGAGTCGATTCAGGAGCAGGTAAAGGTAGACGGATTCGTTGAGACCATCTTGGGTAGACGCCGATTCTTTGATTATGAGAATGCCAACGGTATGCAAAAAGCGGCATTTATGCGTGAATCGGTCAATACGGTTTTCCAAGGTTCGGCGGCTGATCTGATCAAGCTTTCGATGAATAAGATCGATCATATTATCCAGCATGAGTCACTCGATACGGCACTGCTTCTTCAGATACATGATGAGTTGATCTTTGAGATCAAGGAGGATATGGTGGAGGATACTGCCGAACGTTTTGCCGATATCATGGCACAAATCTATGCGTTGAACGTACCGCTTGAGTGTTCGGTCAGTATCGGGGAGAGTTGGGGTGCATTGAAGTAATTGCGTAAAAATGCATCATATGAATAAAAGGAAGAGGTTTATGAGGAAGCTGGGGAGCAGGTATGAACATTTTACGGTCATTGCAATGGTCGCATTTTTATATTTTCTCAGTGGAAAGCTGAGTCTCTATCTGTCAGTGGAGAATACCATTGTGACACTGGCGATCTTTTTTGCCGAAGGTGTCTCTTTGGCCGCAGTTTTGATCTATGGAATACGTGTATGGGTAGGGGTGTTTCTAGGACAGCTTCTATTGGCATTGACCTCCGGTCTTTTTCTCTTTCCTGCATTGGGTATATCAGTAGTGAACAGTCTGGAGGTATGGATCGCATATCGTATCTTCTCGTTACTTAAGTTCGATCCTAAGCTTCGTTCGATAAGCGATCTCTATACGCTTTTTGGTGTGATCTTGCTTCTCCTACAGCCTTTTAGTGCATTCTGGGGAAACCTCTGCCTGATCCTCTTTACCGATAACCGTATCGATGAGTGGTGGCAGAACCTTTTTGCATGGTGGTTCGGGAACAGTATGGGGCAGATGCTGCTTACCCCTCTGCTTCTACTTCTTTATAGAGAACGCCGTAAGATCAGAGGGACAACTCTATTATGGGTGCTCTCTTTCTTTACGATGGTCTATGGTGTGATCTTTTATTTCTACCCGATCTATAACTATGCGCTCCTTTCAAGTCTGTCCATTCCTTTGATCATGTTGGTACTTACCTATGTCGGTTTGATCTATGCTATGTTCGGTGTGGTGCTTCTTGCCTTGGGGGCACTTATATCTATGCATTTTCAAACGGGTATTTTCGCAATGGGAGAGGAGATCGATAATATGGTCAATATCAACTTCTATATTTTTGCGCATCTATTCGTTATTTATGTTTATGGCATACTCTTTGAAGAGAAAGAGAGGGTGCTTCGTCGGTTAAAGTCCTTGAATCTCGATCTTGAACGTCGTGTCAAAGAGGAGGTGCTTAAGCGTCAGGAGAACGAGAAGATGCTTATGCTCCGTTCGCGGCAGGCACAGATGGGAGAGATGATCAGTATGATCGCACATCAGTGGAAGCAGCCGTTGAACACACTGGCCTTAGTGATGAACAATCTCTATATGAAGTATCAGCTCAAAAAGATCGATGATGCTTTTGTCGAGCAGTTCAGAGAGGAGGCGCAAAGACAGATCAACCATATGTCTACAACGATCAGTGACTTTAGGAACTTCTTCAAGCCGCAAAGTAAAGTAGGGGACTTTGACCCTTGTGAGATCCTTGAAAAAGCGGTTATGATGATAGAACCACTCTATCGTAAAGAGGGGATCACGATCAAGTTGGAGAGATGTACGCAGGAGTTTCGTGTCACAGGCTATGCCAATGAGCTGATCCAGGTGTTGATCAATTTAATGCATAATGCCAAAGATGTCATACTTGAGCGTATTCAAACATGTGACCCTGCCATTCCACGGGAAATAGTACTTAACGTAGCAAGGGAAGAGAATGAGGTCTGTATCTGTGTGCAAGATCATGCCGGAGGGGTCGATAGTGCGATCATAGAGTCGATCTTCGATCCCTACTTCTCGACCAAAACAGAAAAGAACGGAACGGGGCTTGGGTTATACATGAGTAAGATCATTATCGAAAAGCATATGTCAGGGACGATCAGTGTGGAAAATCGTGACCATGGTGCCTGTTTTATGATACGCTTTCCTTTGGCGAAGTGTCCTTGATAGGTATTTACTCTTCCGGACACATCTTTTTAAAGAGCATTTGAATAACGGTTTCATTGAGCAGGACACTCTCAATGGTACCATAGTAGGAGATGACCTCACGCTCTTCACTGTAGAGCCTATCGATAGGTTTTAGGTTCATATTGGAGGAGTTTAGGTATGAAGAGTATGAAGGAGATGGTCATTCAATTAATGAAGATACATGGTTCGGCCGCTGAAGTGTTTGATCGTGTCATGACACTGACCGGTCCAAAGAGAGATGAGGCGCAGATCTACTATATCATAGGAGAGAGTCTGTATGAAAAAGGGTGTTACAAGACATTGGTATTCTATTTGGTAAAGGCGTTGGAGTTAAGACCTGAACGGCAGTTTTATCGTCTTTTGCTGGGGATGGCGTATGAGTTGACTGGAGAGAAAGAGAAGGCACTTGAGACCTATGTCTGTATCGTAAAGACGAAATATGAGAGCCGTTTCATCACAGATCGTCTTGCTGCTTTGGAGGGCTAATTAACATCTCGTTAGTAAACATCGGCTATAATCGCTACTTATTACGGCATAGCCATCAATAAGGGACGATAACGATGTTGAAAAAACTATTATCAATGAAGATGGCGGTACTGATGCTTTTCCTCTTCGGAGTGATCGCCGGTGTCGCTACTTTCATTGAGAACGACTATGGAACACAGACGGCACGCGCGCTTATCTATAAAGCTAAATGGTTCGAGGTATTCTTGGCATACTTCATTGCGATCTTGACCTATCAGATCATTAAATACAAGACCTACAAGACCAAGTTTCCTGTCTTTTTATTCCACTTTGCTTTCATTATCATTGCATTGGGTGCATTGATTACCCGTTATGTCGGTTATGAGGGGATCATGCATATTCGTGAAGGGGATCAGACCAATATGATGGTCTCCGATGTGAAGATCATGGAAGTGTATGCAAAGAGCAAGGATGGCAATGCTTCTCTTGAGAAGGAGCTTTTCTTCTCGACCATGACCCAGAATCATCTCTCTGAAACATTGAAAGTGGGAAATAAAGAGGTACGTATCGAACTTGAGAAGTACCTGCCAACTGCGGAGCAGGAGGTGGTCAAAGATCCTAAGGGTACGACACTGCTTGAGATGAAGGTCTCAGCAAGCGGTCAAGGGAAGATCTACTACATTGCAAAGGGAAGTTATCGGGATTTCGGTACCTTCTATGTAGCATATGATGCCAAAGATGTCCCTTCAAACAAGCCTGTGTTCAAGATCAGTGGAGAGCCCGACAATCTACACGTGAGCTTCCCGTTCTCTATTCAAACGCTCAATATGGAGACACGTCAAAGCGGTACGATGGAGCCGGGTGAGAATCCGCTTACACGTCGTAAGCTCTACCGTTTCAGAAGCAATGCGGTGGTATTGAAAGAGATCCATGAGAAGGCGAAGGTAAGAACCGTGTCGTATTCGCTCAAGACCAAATCGGGTAAACCGGAGTATATCAAGCTCAAGGTGAGTGTGGGTGATAAGAGCAAAGAGGTGATCTTCGAGCCAAGAAAAGGGCAAATGGGTGAGCTTAGGGAGTTTACGCTTGATGGTGTGGATATTCAGATGCGTATCGGATCGAAGATGATCAAGTTGCCATTTAGCATTAAGCTGGTCGACTTTGAACTTGAGCGCTATCCGGGTTCTATGACGCCGGCATCATACTCAAGCCGCGTTGTGCTTATTGACAAAGAACAAGGGATCGAAATGCCGTACCATATCTATATGAACCATATTCTTGACCATCGCAACTACCGTTTCTTCCAATCCTCTTACGATCCGGATGAGAAGGGAACGGTTCTTTCGGTCAACCACGATCCGGGAACACTGCCGACCTATCTGGGGTATCTTCTTCTGGGTATCGGTATGATCTGGAGTCTTTTCATTCCTAACGGACGTTTCCAGAAGCTTTTACGTGGGGCAAGAAAGCTTCAAGAGGGAATGGCTGTTGCCTTTATGGTCGCGCTCTTTGCCTTCTCTCCTCAAAACATACACGCAGCCTCTCCTGAGGTCGCACCCGAAACACTCAAAGCGATGCAGGCGTACAATGCCGAACATGCAAAGAACTTCGGTACGTTGGCCGTTCAGGATACCCGTGGACGTATGAAGCCTATGGATACGGTAGCACACGATGTTATCGCTAAGATCACCGGAAAGACCACATTCTTCGGGCTAGAGCCGACACAGATCTTCCTTGGGATGATCATGCAGCCCGAGCTTTACCAGAATGTGCCGATGATCAAGATCGGACACAAAAAGATCGCGCTTGAACTTGGTCTGCCGGAAGATACGAAGTATGCAAAGTTCACCGACTTCTTCAGTCAAAAGGACAACAGCTACAAGATCTTCGATGCCGTGACCAAAGCAAGCCGTAAAAAACCGCTTGAGAAGTCGCAGTACGATAAAGAGCTTCTTAAGATCGATGAGCGTGTCAATGTCGCCTATATGACCTATCAGGGATCATTGATGCGTATCTACCCTAAGCCCAACGATGCCAATCATAAATGGGTCGCACCGCTTGAGGCGCTCAAGACCTTCCCTGAAGTACAGAAGCAAGAGGTGCAGATGACCATCTCTGCATATTTCGCTACCGTCGGGCAGGGAGTACGTACCGGTAAGTGGGACAATGCCAACCTTGCGATCAAGGCGATCAAGGTCTATCAGAAGAAGTACGGGGCGGATGTCATGCCGAGCGAGAAACATATCGAGATGGAGATATGGTATAACAAACTGGGGCTCTTCAGTAAGCTTTTCCCTGTCTATTTGATACTGGGGATGGTACTGCTTATCTTTGCGTTCGTACAGGTGATGAAGCCAAGTTTCAGCTTGAAATGGGTCATGCGTATCTCTTGGGGTATCTTGATCGTCGCCTTTACACTACATCTTATCGGTATGGGTATCCGTTGGTATATCGCAGGGCATGCTCCATGGTCTAATGCGTATGAATCCATTGTATTTATCGCCGCGGCTACGGTTCTAGCAGGTATCATCCTTGCACGCCGTTCACCGTTCGCATTGGCAGGTACGGCATTGCTGGCAGGCTTTACGATGCTTGTTGCGCATATGAGTTTCATCAACCCTGAGATCACCAATCTCGTTCCGGTACTCAAATCGTATTGGCTTATGATCCATGTTGCGACCATTATCTCCGGTGACGGGTTCCTAGGACTTGGTTCGATGCTTTCGTTGATGGTATTGATCTTGTTCATTATCCGTGGGAAAGAGGGGAATGCCAACATTGACCGTGCGATCAAAGAGTTAACCAATCTCTCCGAGATGGGGCTTATTATCGGATTAATGCTTATGACCGTGGGGAACTTTCTCGGCGGTGTCTGGGCAAACGAGAGCTGGGGGCGTTACTGGGGTTGGGACTCCAAAGAGACATGGGCGGCAGTGACCATCCTGATCTATGCGGCGGTCATCCATATGCGCTTTATTCCGAAGCTCAACGATACATTCCTTTACAATGTCGCTTCGACATGGGCATACTCGACCGTACTGATGACATACTTCGGGGTGAACTACTATCTCTCCGGTCTTCACTCCTATGCAGCGGGTGATCCTGTACCGATCCCGATGTGGGTCTATTATGCCGTTGCAGGGCTCTTTGTCTTGACACTGCTTGCAGCACGTAACAGAAAACTGGGTAAAGTCGCCTAGCCATAAGCGGTACGCTATAGCGTGCCGCACTTATATTCTTCCTCTCCTTTATTTAACCTCGATTTAATTTTCTACAGTATAATACTCCTAATATAAGCGATAAAGGAGCACGATGCGATATCTTCCATTGGGACTGCTGGTATTGTCAACGCTACATGCAGGGTGGGATTTCGATATCTTTGCCAAAGGAACGGAGCTTTACGACGAGACCCGTGACAAGACCATAGAGATCTACAATCAGACATTCAAGACCTTCAGTGATGAGAAGCCTCAGACCCAAGAAGATAGAGATCGTACCCTGTGGCGCAATATCTCTCCGAAGCTCGATGAGGGGCTCTCCTATCTGCAAGCAAGGGAGAAAGCTCCCGAGTCTGCATGGATCGGTGAGGATAAGTCCGATATTCAGGCAAAGATGAAAGCACTCTTTGATGAGATGGGAGAGGTGCTGCTTTCGCAAAGCTGGTATGAAGATCAGCAGAAACTCCAATCGCTCCAGTCTCAAATAGCGCAGAACGAAAAAGAGATCATGCGCTTGAAAGAGGCGAAGATAGGCGCACCCGTAGAGAGTCTGATACATACCACACAAAAAGGGTATGAAGAGAAGATCACCCGTCTGCAAGAGCAAAATATCCACCTAAAAGAAGAGGTAAATGTACTGAAACGTACCTTCAGTGAGCGTTTTGCCAAGATCGGTGTGACCTTGAGCCCACAACAGATGGATGTACTGCTTACCCGGGTCGACGGAAAAGATATTATTGGCATGACCATGACGATGGAGAGCCTGAAAGGGGTGATGGCTCAACTTGAGAGACTCATGCATCAAGAGCATGGGTTCGAAGCGGCAAAGCGTTACTATGGGATGCATGCAGTATTGATGGAGATGGTCGTCTATATTCAGCAAGGCTATATTGAGAAGTCTCAACGTGTCTATATGCCTAAGGTCGAACATATCGTACAGCAAGCATCACAGATGATCGAGCGTACACAGCATCTCTATGCACAAGAGTCCGACCCTCAGCGTAAAGTGATCTATGCGAAGAACCTTGAAGCGCTAAGGGAGACATTGCATATTGCAAAAGCCTATGGTAAAGATCTGCGTATGGCACAAGAGAGGGTCAAAGAGGCACAAAAGGTTGCCAAAGCGAACTTGAAGGTTTCTCAGAACACCTACCATACTGTTATGCTTAGCAGTGATCTCTACAGGCTTTTGTCGGAGAGTCGAACGGTCTTTGAGAAGGTAAGCCGCATTCAGGTCCCGCAGATCGTACCGTTCGAGAATATAGAAGTCAAACAGAAGTATCAGGAGATCACACGTAAGATACAGTAGCGCCCACTACCGTCTGTTCCTTCTTCCGTTCCTAGAAGAGATGGGGCGCTTGTAACCGCTGCTGTTTCCCCTTTTTCCTTTTGCATGACAGGTATCACAGATGGAGAAGCGGTATGAGAAGTCCAGCACTTTGCCGCAACGACGACACTTTTTCGTAAAGTGCCCCTGTCTGAGTGAATTCTCGATATAGGCATTGAGCTTCGCCCGTGCTTCAAGTGCCTTTTGGGTATCTTGGAAGAGATCTGGGAACTTGAAGCTGAGCCATAGATAAAGGGATATCTCCCGTACTCTATCTTCGGCATTGAGCAGCATATCGTTCGTTTGTGCGAATGCAGGCAGGTCTCGTGGCGGGATGTAGAGGACCTTCTGCCCCGCTTCGATCTGTCTGATATAGCGGTGGAAGACCGACTCGATGTACGGAGAGGAGATACTTGCCGGCGCACAGCTGAGGAAGTAGCGGGTCTTAAGGTCAAGATCGTACTCATCGACGATAGCCGCGATCTCCAGCATACTTTCGATATTGGCGGCAACGAACGGTCCGTCAAACTCCATATTGTTGGCAAAGAAGCCGAGGATGGTCGTAATGTTCTCCGTCTCCAGTATCTCCCCGATAAGCATTACATGCTCTAAACTTGCCATGACCGAGACAGGCAGTTCGATATCGGGAAGAGGGGTGTGGAACGCTTTGTCTATGGTCTTGAGTGCACTCTCGTCAAGTGCTCCGACAAACCCCTTCTCTTCAATACCGTACCGTCCCGCACGTCCTGCGATCTGCAACACTTCGGTTGGGAGTAGTTCTCGTCTTCTCAGACCGTCGAACTTGTTGTCCTTGGCAAAGAGAATGGTCTTGATAGGCAGGTTCAGCCCCATCGCAATGGCATCCGTTGCAACAAGTATCTCACTCTCTCCTTCTCTAAAACGTCTAGCCTCTTCACGGCGTACTTCGGGAGAGAGGTTCCCGTAGACGACAGAGACATTGTACTTCTCGCTTAGTTGCTGTTTTAACGAGAGTACATCGCGTCTACTGAACGCGACCACTGCGGTTTGCGGTTCTATCTGCTTCATCGGAGTGGCGTGCTTCATCATCTCCAATGGGTTCTTTCGTTCGAAGTGTACCACTTCAAGAGGCTCTTGAAGGTATGCACAAAGCTCTTCGACCGCCAAGAGCGCATCTGACGATCCCGTAAGAATGACCTTTCTTGCAGGTGCGCCCATAAGGGCGTTCGCCCATGCCCATCCACGGTCACGGTCGGCGATCATCTGTATCTCATCGATAACACAGACATCGACATCGACAGCAGCGTTCATCATTTCGATGGTCGAGGAGATATGGGTGGATTCTTCGTCGATGATCTCCTCTTCTCCTGTTATCAGCGAAGCTTTGATGCCGTCTGCTTTAAGGTTCTCATACCCCTCCAAAGCCAAAAGACGAAGCGGTGCAAGGTAGTAGCCCGTCGTTGCCTCTTTGAGCGCCTTGAGTGCCATATAGGTCTTTCCTGAGTTTGTAGGTCCTACATGAAAGACGATCTGCCGTTTGAGTGAGCGTGCCAACGGGAAAAGGTTCTTGAAGTCACGAATGGTCTTTGCAAGTAGCTCTTCGCGTTTTTGTTTCTCCAGAAGCGGTTTGATATGCTCTCCAAAGTGGAAAAGAATACGCCGTTTGGTCTTCTCTTTGAGTTTGAGTGTTTGTGAACTTTGGATCTGAGGTACGACGAAACGGACAATGAACGATTCGAGTTCGGACGGTTCGAGCGAGAGCTTCTCACTCATCTGCTGCATCTGTGCCAACAGGTCGTCTATCCCGACACGGAAGTGTGCGATCAAGTCATCGTTGACACGGTTGATATCCTCTTTGACCGGTAGCTCCTCTCCACGCCATATCAGGCTGTAGAGGAATGGTTTTTCGTAAGAGACGGAGGTGCGGTAGTGCAGTGGTGTCCCAAAAAGGTCGTAGTACTTCTCTTTCTCGACAATAATATGATCGGTACTCTCAAAGAGTTCATACTTGTCGCTGATCTGCCTGAAGATACGCTCGGTGGTCTCGAAAGAGATAGGTGCATGGTAGAGTATCTCTTCGGGTGGCATCCTTTTAAGCGATACAACGATCTCCGGTTCGCTCAGATAGGGGTGCGGATGTCGGTAGATCGTCTCGATAAAGCTCTCTACCTCTTCCTGACGCTTAGCGATACTCTCCTCTTTGATCTTCTTGAGCGTCTCTATCGCGGCATCTTTCTCAAGGTGCCAGAGTGCATCTAGGTCAACAGGGTCACTGATACAGAGCAGATATTTGGTAAAATCGTGCATTTGCAGTGCAAAGGTGAAGCTGTGTGTGAACTCCATCTCGTTGAGGGTGTTAAAGCGGACATCTATGGCATCTTCGAACTGCTCCAGTCGCTCTTTCATCCTTAGATAGTGGAGTTTGTTGAATATCTTCTCCGGTGTGATCTTACTGTGCTTCTTATCGATGAACGCCTCAAGAATGAGGTTCTCCTCTTCTCGTGTGTGTTCCGCTTTTGAGAGGATGCTCAGTATCTTACCGACCTTATCGGTATCCTTGGGTTTATTGCTGCCTTTTGGTAGAGCCTTATAGGGCTGGGTCAGATAGGAGACGATCATCTCCCTTGTTCCCGCTCCCTCTTCACTCCAGATACGGCGTAGTGCGCGTATCATCTCATCACGCTCAAAAGAGGGCAGTTGTACCTCCAAGAGCATTAAAAGCTCCATGAGCTTCTCATCATCGAGTGTCGTGATCCCCTCTTCGAACGGGAGACCGTTAAAGTAGTTACGTATTTTGTTATTGAGTTTAATTAAATATTTTTTCTTTTTCTTAGCCATGATAGCAGTATAGCCAATCTACTGTAACAAGTCTATATCTAAGGTAGCATTTTGGTATGCTTTTTTTAATCGATAGTACGGATATCGACCAGTTCGATCCCCTCGCAATCCTTTTTGATCCGTTTGTGTTTCTTGGCATCCTCTTCGGCCAGTTCAAGCAGGTCAGCAAAGTCGTTCTTGCTAGCGGTAAAGGTGTATATCTCTTTGTCGGTCCTTAAGTGTACGGTGGGGTTCTCTTTGCTACTAAGAGCGATGTTTCGCAATCCTTTGGCGAACTCTCCTTTAATGGCACGTGCGATCTTCTCATTCTGTAGTAGTTGTGCAAGGCTCACTTCAATGGCGACATCGTTCTTACACATGATGGTATAGTCTATTTCCATGGTTCCGTCCATTTTATCACTCCATTTTTCTATATCGTATAGGGTATATAGTAGCAAAGCCTTGTGCATGGTGGGGAAAATATGTCAAATTGTCATAATTTTTGTAAAAAAGAGGGAAAATAGAAGCCATTGTCCGCCCTCAAAGGCTGGATTGCCGTTACTTGACGGTATCTTTCATATCTTGTGCGACCTCTTTGTTGAAGAGATCCTCTTTCTTACGTGCCTGCGCTTCCATCTTGATGGTCGCCTCCTCAACACGCTCTTGGGCTTTGCTGTGCCCTTTGATCGCTTTTGGGTTTTCTGCTTCAAGCGCTACGCTGTCATGGAGACCGTCGGCACGCTTTTGCATACGGTGGGTTTCATGATGCGTATCATTTTTGAGTGTCATCATCAATGCACGTGCAACTTGCGTATCGTGTGCTTTGATCAGCTCAATAGAGACCTTGAGTGCCGCTTCGATATCTTTGGACGATCCTGTGTAAGTATATGCAGTGAGTGTCTCTTCGAGTGGAAGAAGATCAAACTCCGGATGTTTTTTCAGTACGGCAGCAAACTTCTCATCTGCTGCTTTCAGTGCTTTTTTTGCTTCATCAAGTTTGTTCTGTTCGATCGTATGAAGTGCTACGAAGGTATCACGGATTGCTTCTGTAACCTCTTTTGGGGTCTGTACCTGTGTTTGCATCATGCTTTTTGTATCGCTTTTTGCCTGTAGTGATGTAGTAAAGAGTAATCCGCAAGTGAGTGCGGAGAGTAAGATAGTCTTTTTCATTTTCAATCCTTTGTGGTTAAATTTCATCCACAGTATAGGATGTGAAGGTTACCGCTTCTGTCAGCTGGCTAATAGATCGGGGAATTTTTTGCCCCCGATTGTATCAATCACGTTGACACTGAAGGCTTTGTGCCTTGATGTTGTGCAGTTTTGCCAAGATATGATCAAGTTCTGCGATCTCCTCTTTGTATCGTTTTTCCAAAGCAGCCTTCTTCTCTTCGATCATATCGATCTGTTTTTGGATATCTTTGGGGTCTGCATGGCAGCCTTTTGCCGCCTCTGCTTCTTTCTCCAATACCCAATCCATCGCTTTTTTCAAAAAGTTCATCATCATGTCTCCTTTCTGTTTTATATATCATGACCCTTAAGTATAGCGAAGCTTCTAACAAAGTTGTGTCAGTCAGCTGACAGACCCGCAGTAAAAATTGTTTTACAATAGAGCTATCTTATATTGAAAGGGAGGTACCGATGTCCTATCGTCAAGCGATCAGTGAAGAGATACGTACACTGCAACCGCGTCTCCTTAAGGAAGAGAAGCTGCTTCAACGGGTGATCGGACACTGGTATGCCGTACTTTGGAGGAGGTGAGGCAGACACAGCAGTTACACCTTCAAGCCTCTTTCGAGATCCTTAAAGAGTATGCCAAGGAGCATCACTATACTCTCTTCGAAGAGCATCTGCATCAAATGATGGAAAATATGCGAAAAGCGTAAGAGAAATGAAGTATAATCTGCATATTGACCATACGTAAGGAAGATGAATGGAACAGCACACACCACAGTATGAGGAAGCGTACGGTACTTTAAAGGAGGCTTTGCTCTTTAAAGACCTTGATGACGATACCATCAAAGGGATATTGGATGAGTGTAAAGAGGTACACTGGAAGCGGGGAGAGACCATTGACCCTGAGATCGGCATGAGAGAGATGTATGTCATCATCAAAGGGAGGCTGAAGATCACAAGGTCGATCCGGAGAGCAGTAGGAGTTTGGCGCTTTTTTTGCTGAAAGAGGGTGATATATTCGATGTATTCTCTTTGCTTGACGGAGAAGAGCATATTGTCTTTCCTGTTCCGCTCGATCATCTTTTTTTTACTGAGCATTCCTTTACCGCATGCCCGTGAGTGGATAGAGGAGCATCCTGAGTTCAACCGTGCATTCTTACCCTATCTTGGGGAACAGATGCGACATTTGGAGTCGTTCGGGCAGTCGTTGGTCTTTCATGATACTACGACCCGTCTGGCAAACCTGATCCTTAAACATACCGATACTTGCGATACCGCACAAGAGCACTATCCTGTCAAGTTGATCAATACGCTTTCACATGAATCCCTTGCCGAGATGATCGGTTCGGTACGTTCGGTGGTCAGTACACAGATGCAGAAGCTTAAAGAGGATGGGATCGTTATTAGTAAACGCAGACATATGGCAGTGGAGAATTTGGAAAAACTGATGAAAAAGTGCGATCTTTTTCATCAAACATAGCCGTTGTGTCAGTCAATGAACAGTTTTTATCATACGCTTTGCGGTAGACTCCATATACGGTTAATATATAAGGCGTATAATAAGCCTGAGTGATAGATCATAAAATAATATGTACGAATATGAAGGAGTACGATATGTGGAGACACCCTAGCGTTTTAGAAGAGTTTGAACATGTAAAGAAATATGCCAAGACCACAGGTATTGTATTGATGGTCATTGGTTTTCTTGGGGCGATGTTCCCTGTGGCAGCCTCGATGACGACAGTGCTTTTCGTTGCATGGATGCTGCTTTTAAGTGGACTGCTTGTCGGGTATTTTACCTATAAGAGCGATGCTCAGGATTGGAGAGGATGGCTAAAAGTGCTTATTTTTATCGGAGTGGCGCTCTATATGCTTGTATCACCCTTAGGCGGTATTGCAACACTCGGATTGCTCTTTGCGATCTATTTTTTCATGGATGCCTTCAGCGGCTTCACCGTTGCTGCGGCACGTTACCCGAACCAAGGATGGGGAATATGGACGATTAATGCCATCCTCTCTTTGGTCATGGCAACGGTCTTTGTAGTTGGATGGCCTCATATCTCGGTGATATTGGTAGGGCTGTTGGTCGGTTTTAGCCTCTTTTTCGATGGGCTCGCACTGGTCATGGGTACGAAAATATTTGATAATATGAACAGCTATGGAAAGTAGTGGAACAAAAGCCTTCGGGCTCTGGTCTGCGGTCTTTCTCGGAGTTGGTTCTATGGTCGGTGCAGGGATCTTCATCGTCATAGGACAAGCCGGTACCATTGCGGGGAACCTTGTGTGGCTCTCTTTTGTCTTTGGCGGTTTTGCCGCACTTTTAAGCGGTTATTCCCTTGCACGTTTGGCGATCGCCTATCCCTCAAGAGGTGGGATCGTCGAGTATTTGGTACAGAGTTTCGGCGAAGGTGTCTTTTCCGGAAGTGCGGGGGTTCTTTTTTACTTCTCTCAACTCATTGCCATAGCGGCGGTCGCAAAGTCTTTTGGTACGTATGCAGGTACGTTTCTGCCAGTTGGCAGCGGTATGGACAACCTCTTCGCATTGGGCGTGGTGGCAACATTCATACTTATTAATATGGTGGGAGCATCCCTTGTCGCCCGCTCCGAGAGTGTGATCGTGGTCATCAAGTTGAGTGTTCTGGTACTCTTTGCCGGAGTGGCACTCTTCTATATCGATCCTAAACTTCTAAGCAGTAGCGATATGCCGCCGCTAAAGAGCATGTTCTTTGCCGTAGGTTTAACCTTTTTTGCCTATCAGGGCTTCAGTGTCATCACAAACACGGTCGAAGATATGCAGGATCCAGCACACACTATGCTCAAGGCGATGGTCGTTACGATACTGCTGGTGGGAACACTCTATATCCTGACCAGTATCGCGGTCCTGGGAAACTTGCCGCTTAATGAGGTGATCAAAGCAAAAGATTACGCTTTGGCACAGGCAGCCCAACCGATCTTCGGGGAGATAGGTTTCAAGGTCATGGCGGCAACGGCATTGTTGGCAACCGCTTCTGCGATCAATGCTGCGCTCTATGCGGCAACGGAGATCGGATATACCCTTGCAAAAGAGGGGAACCTTCCGAAGGTCTATACCTATAATGTCCACCAATCCTTCGAGGGGTTGATCATCAGTGGTGTGTTGATCGTCCCGATGATCCTCTTTCTGGATCCTTCTGAAGTTACGACGATCGCCGCACTGGTGGTGTTGATCATCCAAGGGATCACCCATGTCGGGCACCTTTTCCGTATTAAGCAAACGGGTGCGAACCTCTATATGGTACTTGGTGCGGCACTGAGTATGTTCTTAATCGCGGGTGTGACACTCTACCATACGAGTCAGAGCATGCCTCTTCTGGGCTTTTACGTCATGGGTGCATTCGTTCTGGCATTTGCCATCGAGATACTTTTACGCCTTTTGACAAAAAGAACCATCCTGAAACAGGTCAGGTTGGGTGATATCTAAAATGAATATGTTAAAATAGGAAAAAGGAGCGTATGATGAAAGAGTTAAGTAAAGCGGTCATATTCGGGTTCAAAGAGATCCTGACATGGCATACGATGAAATATATTATCTTCAGCGGTGTGATCGTTACACTGCTATGGATGGGGATCGGCTTCCTTATTTGGGATCAGCTAATAGCGATAAGTGCGAAGATACTGGAGCTTGTTCCTTTCTCGATGGTGCGCTCGAACGGGGCATGGATGCTTTCGACATTCCTATGGTTCCAGTTGACGCTTATCACGTTCGCGCTGATCTTCGCTTTCTTCGGTAATCTTATCTTGCGTAAGGTATCCAAGGAGAAGTACTCCGTATTCTCCATTCTAACACTGCTTGGTGCAGCACTCTTTTGGGGTGTAGTGTGGTTCTTGAAAGGGGACTACATCTATGACGAGTTTCTCAAACTGATGACATGGTTGCCGTTTGAGACGGTAGAGAAGGGGATCGCATTTTTGATCGGTTTTTACATTCTTTATAACGGTATCGTTGTAAGTATGCTCTTTCTTATGGGAGTTTTTAGCGAACCGATCATTGAAGATATCGAGATCAGAGAGTTCTCCGAAGATGATGTGGTGCGCGATAACATCTTTAGAACGATCCGCTATACGATCAAGGACAGTTTGATATTCTTGGCGCTCTCTTTGATCGCGATGCCATTACTTTTTATCCCTGTTTTGAATATTTTCATTCAGATCGCATTGTGGCTGTGGCTGACTAAAGATACCATCGGTTATAATGCATTATCATTGACGCATGAACATGTTGACAGTACGTTAAGAAGCCGTTATCACGCTGCGATCTGGTTTATCAGTTTCGTGACCGTACTGTTCAATTTCGTACCGGTATTGAATATTTTCGGGCCGTTCTTCGGGCTGATTGCAATGTTCTACTACCTCAAACAGAAACGCCTAGAGAGCTAAAGGGGAAAAGATGATCTTGAAACTGATCAGTGCTGCCATACTCACGGGACTGATCAGTGGATTTTTCATTACCTTTTATGAATTGCTCATTACCTTTCTGACCTACTTCTTCTTTATGGGCGACCCCTACAAGACCATACCGACACTGCCTACATGGTACCTTTATGCCTTACCGACAGTCGCGATATTCGTGGTTAACTACATTATTAGCAAAGACAAACATATTCGCGAATATGGTGTCAGTGAGATCGCCGATTCGATCGCTCAGAACGAGATGATCTTGAAGGTCAAGACACTCTTTTTGAAGATCATCGCATCGGCACTCTCCCTCTCAACGGGCTTTGCGGTAGGAACGGAGGGACCGAGCGCGGGTATCGGAGCGATGATCGCTTACCAGATACACCGTCTTTTCAGACTGCCCCAGATGCTGGTGAAGATGATCATCAGTGTAGGAGCGAGTGCGGGTATCGCCGCGATATTCGTCTCTCCAATTACCGGTATGGCGTTCGCGATCGAGAATATTGCCTATCAGTTTATCAAGCAGTATGTCACCTATCTCATTCTCGCTTCGGTCATCGCTTTTGCCGTAAGCATCAACTACCTTGAACCGATCGTCTTCCAGCACTCGACAGGAAGAAGGCTCGATCTGGACTATGTGATCGCTACACTGCTTTTCGTACCCTTCATTACGGCATTCGTTTACTTCTATCTCTACTTGAAACAGCGATTGCTTCACATGATCGATCTGGAGATATTCAAGAAGTTCTCCAAGTACCGTAACTACATCTTCGCCCTGATCGGCGGCGGTATTGTCGGGACGATCCTGCTCATAGAACCGCATGCGGCATTTTCGGGTAAAGCTGTGGTCAATAACCTCATTAACGTAGAGCAGCATATTCCGCTCTATTTTATCTTGGGTATTATCATACTGCGTATTATCGGTACGACCGTATCTATCTATGCCAATGCCGTAGGGGGGATATTCCTTCCCCTGATGAGCATCGGTGCACTGATAGGGTACGGTTTTGCCGAAGCTTTCAGTATGGTCTACTTCAATGTCGAACCGTTCTATTTTGCCGCTATCGGAGCGGCGGTCTTTATGGGAGTGTTGATGAAACTGCCGCTTACTGCGGTTATATTGGCAATGGAGACGACCTTTGATTATAATGTGGTCATTGCAACAGGCATCAGTGTTGTGCTGGTCGAGTACCTCTCCAATCTCTATTTTGATATTCGCCGCCGTAATGTCACCAAGACACAAAAGTCCAAAGAGAAGCCTAAATCGGAAGAGAAAACAAAAGCAGAAGAGGGTGAAGGTGCTTGATATACTCCGCTTCAAACACTTTATAGCCGTAGATGTACTCATTACAGTCTACTATGTAGGTGCTTTAGTTGTACCGGTGGCGTTGTGGTGGGGAAGGGGTGCGCTTATAAAACGCTTTGAGACCTTGGCACGGCTTGATGTAAAAGTACGCAGCCTTTATGCCTCTATGACCTTAAGAAACCGTATCTATGCGGGTCTGCTTCTTGTCGGGAGTTTTTTGATGATGGAGTTGATGTGGCGTATGATGTTCGAGACCGTTATCGCCTATTTCCAGATGCGGGAGTATCTGGAACAGTTGACACACTAGGGCTTAGATAAGCCCCAGCTCCGCGAGGATCGCCTCTATCTTGGGTGAGATCTGTGCGAGTTCGTTAATGAACGTGCCCCATGCCTTGTCTTCGGCGTACCACTCCTCAATATGCTTGAAGGAGTTGCTTTTTTCCTCTTCGCTCAGTTCATTGGATCTGTCGATATTCTCTTTGATACGCTCCAAATGCTTTAGGTTGCTTTGGCTCATCTTTACTCCTTCTTAGTAGTTGTCGTATTTGCCTTCGGCGATCTCCGCTTTGAGCTCATCAAGTGCCTCTTGCATGACATTGGCGATCATCTGTGCGGATGTGCGGTCGTCATTTTCGGGAATATCCCAGTCGAATATCTTCATATTGGCTTTAAAAATGAGTTTCATTTCCGTTTTGATGCTTGAGCGCATCTTCTCTATCTCTTTTTCTTGTGGTGTCATGGTCACTCCTTTGTCGTTATGGTTTCTTTTTACGATCATAGCACTTTTTGATTAACAATAGCAATCGTTTACAGATCTTGGCAGAGAGATTTGTTACCCTTTTTGTAGTACAATACCCCAAATGAACCGTAGGAGCTTTTTTTGGAACATCAGCATATTCGAAGTGTCGGCGTATGGGGTGCCATAGCCATAGGGATTGGCGGTATGGTAGGTGGCGGGATATTTGCCGTATTGGGAGAGGCGGTCTCTTTGGCACATGGAGCGACCTTTGTAGCGTTCTTTTTTGCAGGGATCGTAGCACTTCTTACCGCCTATGCCTACGCTAAGCTCTCTGTCGCATTGCCAAACCGTGGCGGTACGGTCGTTTTTGTCGACCGTGCTTTCCAGAAGAACCTGCTCTCGGGAAGTGTCAACCTAATGCTGTGGCTGAGTTATCTGGTGACGATCTCTCTTTATGCCACGGCGTTCGCTTCGTACGGAGGAACGTTTTTTCATGGCGGGGAGCGCTTCTATATAGAACACGGGCTTATTACCGTTGCGATACTCTTACCGATGCTCATCAATCTTGTCAGTGCCTCCTTTGTCAGTAAGTCCGAGACGCTTTTTGTCTTTATCAAAGTGAGCCTGCTTCTGCTCATTATCGTCTCGGGGCTCTTCTATGTCGATACCCAGAGGCTCTCTCCCGCACATTGGGAATCTCCGATCGCCATTGTGACTGCGGGGATGATCATCTTTGTCGCATATGAAGGCTTCGAGCTGATCGCCAATGCTGCTGAGGATATCAAAGAGCCTGCCAAGAACCTGCCGCGTGCATTTTACGCTTCAGTGTTATTTGTTATCTTTTTGTATGTGACTATCTCCATCGTTACAGTGGGTGTCGTGCCTGAGGCAAAACTTATGGAAGCAAAAGATTACGCGCTTGCCATCGCTGCCGAGCCTGCATTGGGACAGATCGGCTTTACGTTGGTTGCCGTTGCGGCACTGCTTTCGACCTTCTCCGCTATTAATGCAACCATCTACGGTAACGCCAGACTGGGCTACAATTTGGCGAAAGAGGGAAGGCTTCCTCGCTCACTGGCACATGAGAATCGTCATATCCCCGGAACGGGTGTGGTGATCACATCACTACTGAGTATTCTACTGGCGAACAGTATCTCACTAACGGAGATCGCGATCATCGGAAGTGCGGGTTTTTTACTGATCTTCTTTGTGGTGAACATCGCAGCGTATAAGATGCGACACTTCATTCATGCCAACGGCATAGTGCTTCTAAGCGGGATCGGGCTGAGCGCCTTGGCGCTGGTGACACTGCTCTACCATACCTATAGCACCAATCCGCGTGCGATCATCGTATTTGTAAGCTTCATTGCGATCTCGGTACTTTTTGAAATGCTCTATGGAAGATTGGTCAGAGGGCAGTTCTTTGAAAGACAATACTAAATAATATGAAGGAGATGTCTTGATGAAACATCATTATCTTTTGGGTGTGCTTCTTCTCTCTTTGCTTAAGGCAGAGTCGACGAACGATCCGTTACATACGCTCATCTCATCGACACAACACTATCTGCAACAGACCACGGTACAGAAGAGCGAACACTTTAGCGGTCTTAAACAGCGTTACTATAAGAACGGACACCTGAAGATGAAACAAAGCTACATTGACGGTGTAAAAGAAGGGCTTGCGCAACAGTGGCACAAGAACGGCCGACTGAAATCGGAAGTGAAGTTCGTACATGGGAAAAAAGAGGGAATAGAGCGTAAGTGGTACAGCAACGGACAGTTAAAGTGCGAGATCCCCTACAAAGAGGGAAAGCGTCACGGTACGGAACGTTTTTGGTATAAAAGTGGAGAAAAGATGCTGGAGTATCACTTTGCGAACGGAAAGTATGACGGTGAGAACATCAGTTGGTACAAAAACGGTCAGGTACGAGAACGCACTCACTATAAAATGGGTAAAAAAGAGGGGGCTCACAGTTACTTTAGCAAAGAGGGGCGCTATTTGGAGAAGGGTGCTTACAAGAACGATCAGCTTGACGGTTTGCATGAAGCGTGGTATGACAACGGGCAGAAGAAGATCGAACACACGTTTAAGAACGGCATAAGAGAGGGGATAGAGAAGGTTTGGTACAAAGACGGCAGGCTACAGTATAAGGCGGAGTACCGAGATGGTCAAAGACGGGTATTGCGCTAATACGGAAGTAATGGATTTATGATACAATGACGAACATATCACGATAATGTGAAGGGGAGGAGTGATGCGTTTGTCATATTTGGTGCTATTGGCACTGCTAAGTGTTTTGAACAACTGTGGCGGAGGAGGTAACGGTACGTCATCTGATGAGAATATGACGCAGCCGGTAGATAATATGCCAAAAGCATGGTACGCGCCCGATCTTAATACCACATGGCAGTGGCAGCTAAGTGGAGAGGTTGACACTTCATATAGGGTTGATCTTTATGATGTTGATCTTTTCGATACCCCGCAAGCTATTATCGATAGACTCCATGAAGAGGGCAGAAAGGTCATCTGCTACTTCAGTGCCGGAAGCTATGAGCCGTGGCGTGAGGATGCTTCGGATTTTCCCGATACCGTTTTGGGAAATACGCTTGAGGGCTGGAAGGGGGAGCGGTGGCTTGACATACGCCGTATGGACCTCTTGGCACCGCTGATGCGCGCAAGACTCGACCTTGCCAAAGCCAAAGGGTGTGACGGGGTGGAACCGGACAATGTAGACGGCTACAGTAATGACACGGGGTTTGCACTCAGTAGTGAAGATCAACTGCAATATAACCGTTTTTTGGCACAAGAGGCACACGCACGCGGATTGGCGGTAGGGCTTAAGAACGATCTTGCCCAAGTTGCCGAACTAGAAAGTGATTTTGACTTTGCGCTCAATGAGGAGTGCCATGCCTACGATGAGTGTGCGTTACTGCTTCCGTTCATCGAACACGGCAAGCCGGTTTTCAATGCCGAGTATGAGAGCCGGTTCATCGGAGACAACGAAGCTTCTCCCGCACTCTGTAACGAAGCGAACGCATTGGGTCTACAGACACTGGTGCTACCGCTCATGCTCGATAACAGCTTTCGCTACAGCTGTGATGAGAAAGACCGTATCATCAACGGATTCAAGACCGGTTTTGGCGGTGGTGCGTCGTTTAAGTTCGTAGGGGAAGACGGCAGTGACGTATGGGTGAGCGCGGTCGATCTGATGCTTGATAGAGAGATCGCACAACAAAGCGACTATCTGCAGATCAAAGCCTTTGATGGTGAAGCCTTCACTACCTTGCAACGCCATCTTGAGAAAGCACGCTACCTTACGATATGGCTTACAAAATCGTGGGATAGCTCATGGGTCGATGTTGATGCGATCAACCATGCGATAGAAGCGGGGAAGGTACCGGTATTTGTCTACTGGTACTTTGGTGATGAACTTATAGGTGGTATGCCTACGGAAGAGGCGGTAACACGTTATCATGAGAATAACCGAGTGTTAAGATCGCTACTTGAGCGTATCGACGGAGAGAAGCTGCTGATCATGGAGCCTGAGTTCAACAAAGCGGCAGTGCTTGCAAACCCTGAAGCTTTCAGTGCCATCATCTCTGATGCGATTGATATTTTAAAAGATGAGAGAACATTGGTGTCGCTATGTATGACCGATACGGGCAACAGAGGGGCGGATAAGACCTATGAGAAGTGCGGCTATGAGAATTGTGCCTTGGGTGATAGGTATGAGTGGGGTTTGAGCGCGCCTATTTACGATGCACTGCTTGATAAACTTGACTTTATATCGTTTCAGGAGATGGTAGGACAGTTCAGCCGCGACCCTGCCGATCCGGGAAGCTGGGATAACCCCAACCCCAAAGCCTATACGAACGAGCAGATCGGTATCGACTATCTGCCTCAGCGCATAGAGAACCTCTCGGCATTTCTCTACGAACGCTACCAAAAACCGGTCTATTTACCCTACATAACCATTGCAACGGCCTCTTGGCAGGATATGAACGGGAATGGAAAGATCGACGATGACGAGGTCGACCCTAACGGATTTGAAGCCCAAGCTGCCTCAGTCTATGCCCGTATGGATCACACATCGCTTAGAGACAATCACCTTTTTGGTTTCAGTTTAATGGAACTTTTCGACGATCCGAAACACGATTACGGTGGGTACCAGTTCTTTTTGAACAACGAGTACCACTTAGGTGCTATCAAGAGTTCCGCCGAAGATGAGACCGATGATGCTCCTTATGGCGATATTGTGCCGAAGTTCGATCTGGGGAGACTGTTTCAATGAAAAATATTGCATATCGTTCTATGATCGCTCTTTGTTGTGCAGGTATGCTCTTAAGTGCTTGTCAAGAAAGCAATACCCCATCCAATACACCCGCTCAAACCCCTGCACCTACGCCTATGCCTACCGTCGAACCGACGGAAACACCCGAGCCAACACCGACGCTGACTCCGACACCAGCACCGGAGTCCGAACAGATGGTGATTTCATTCTATGTATGGGATGGTGTGGAGGGGTATGAGAGACTGCTTGAACGCATGGATGAAACAGTGTCGGTAACGCTTTACTTGAACCCTGTCGATGCGGGAGAGAACCGCTTTGTCGAAAATACCGAAGCGGTACAGGCTAACGGTGCGAAGGTGTGGTATCTGATATCGGGTGATCCCTCGTTTGATTTCATTCAAGATCAGATCGATATGATCGTTGCATATAACAGTGATCATGCAGAAAAAGTTGAAGGTATGAGTTTTGATATGGAGCCGTGGATAGCGTTTGAAGATCAAAACAGCAGTGAGAACCAGGAGTCGTGGCAAGCCTATTTGGACTTTATGGAGACAGCCAAAGAGATGTTGCATGAGAACAATTTGAGCATTTCGATCTCCATACCGTTCTGGATCGGGTTACAAACCGAAGCTTCTCCGACAGGCAGACCGCTGGACTATGAAGTGATCGATATTGCCGATGAGACGCTCTTGATGACCTACACCGTTTTTGCCGAACGTATCGAACCCTATACGCATGCCTCCTTGCACTATGCTTCGGAAGTAGGGAAAAAGGTTAAAGTTGCGTTAGAGATGGTGGAGAACAGTGATGAGAATATCTCATTTTACACCCATCCCGAAGATATCGCACCGATACTAGAGACAAAATTGAATGCCAGCGCTTTTTCAGGGTACGTCATTCATGATCTTGACCACTTTATAGAGAGCGGGGTAACGCTGAGGTAGAGGATTTAAACAAAATCGGATGCGAAGTGTTTAATCTTTGCTGTAAAGCCTTGACCTTTTATATGATCTGTTTTATCATGAAATGTAGGGGTAATGGATACGGGGTGAGCATACCGCCGTCAATGAGCAGTACATTTTCTCTTTCGATAGAGGTAAAAAACTATTGCTCAAACACATCAAGTTTTCTGGAGGTATAGATACCGCCTGCAATTGCTTCTAGAAAAAAACAGCAGTTTTGTAGATTTTGAAGATGTTCCCACATTTTAGTGGGAACGAGAGATTATTCATAAAAATATTCAATTGTGCATTCGCCCAACTTGTCTTTTTCGCCGTCTGTTGTATTGGAAATGGTAGGTGGAACAAATGTTAAATAGTATGATCCGTTTTCATTGTCTACAGTTTGATGTGAAGCAGAACTGACTGAGTCGTGATGGCACCTTCACTGCTGGTGATCGATGAGATAGGCTACTTCCCTATGAGCAAAGAGGATGCCCATCACTTCTTTCAAGTCATCTCCCGTAGATATGAGAGAGGTTCGACCATCGTGACATCCAATCTTGTCTTCTCGCAATGGAGCAGTATCTTTGCCAATGACAAGGTGGTTACTACGGCTATTCTTGACAGATTATTACATCACTCTCACGTGATCAACATTCTTGGGGATTCGTATCGATTAAAAGAGAAAAAGGAGGACAAAATTAATGGGTTGGATCTATATGAATTCAACCCTCAAAAAACCAAAAAATAGGACTGAAAAATAAGTGTTGCTTGAGGTTACATTTCGTGAAAATTTCTCACGAAAAACTGCCTAATTTAACTCCGCGGTTGACAAACAAGGTGCTAGGTAACATACTTCATCCAACCGCGGATGATGCACCTTCTGCTCAGCTTGAAGAGAATAAAGAGAGTATGTGTTTAGAGGAAGAGGCGACCGCTATCGGTTATGATGCGGATATTCTCTTCTATCATCCTGTCTCACTAGTAAGGAATGTTTATGCTAAAGTACTTCAGAGCCATGGCTATCGTGTCGATATGGTCTCGAACGAAGCGCTTTTTGAGGAGAAGTTGATCCATAAGGATTATTGTAGTGTGCTGATCAATGCTTCACTGTGGGAGAAAAAGGGTCGTTCGCTTGAAGGTATATTCTCTAAAAAAGAGGGACTTTTGGGCGTGATCATACTGGTAGAATATCTCTCTAAAGAGATAGTGTACCCTTATCCTGTGGTTGAAGAAGGGAGTCAAAGTAAATATCTTATGGAAAAACTGGAATAAATAGGGTGTCGTTCTCAAGCCTCTTAACGGCGCTCCCATCTACACACATCCGCTTCCGTATCGCAATGGAGTGTCAGTTCATAGACCCATTGTTGTAACGGAAGCATATCTTCATAGATTTTAAAATTCCTGTCAATGATCTTTTTGGAGTGGAAAGTGCTGTCCGGTGCGAAGGTGGTATAGGCATAGATAGCACCCATTTTGTAGAGGTAGCTGTGCGTATCGTCCGCATCGCATCCTCTTGGCATCTTTTTGTATTTGGGTTCTGGGAGCAGATAGCCTTTTGACTTCATATACTCTAATATATTGTGAAGTTCCGTACGTCTTTCGTCATTTTGGATGTACTCTCGGTAGGTTTTAAGCAGTGTGGGTTTGAAGTTGCGAATGCCTGTAGCGACAAAGATTTCGTAAGGGTCGTAGTGCATGTAGAAGCTGCTGCTTTGCATTCGGTGACCGCTGCCTTGCCACATAATGATACCGATACGTGTCTTGATGGGGTCACTCAGGTGAAACCGTGCGTCACGATAGATACGAAAGAGTGATTTATTGGTCTTTGGGACGGCATGGATGGTGGGTACAAGGATCTGCAAATGCTCTCCCATCTCTTCGATGTAGGCTTTGTTGGGTGAGACGATATAGCGTTCATACTCATCGCGGTGTGCATCGAGCCACTCTTTGGAGTTGTTGATAATGATCTTTTCTAAAAACGCTAATCCCTCTTTTGGGAATCCGTTAAATGCCATGGTCTACCTCTCTCAATAAGCAATAGTGGTTATTTTATCCTCTTTTTACTTGTAGATTTTTTCTTTTTTCTATTTTGAGAAATCATTGTTATCTTCTTATAATAATTGCTACATGTTGCTTCGTTAAAATGGTCTATCTTGATAGTGAAGGAAGAAGATATGTCAGATAGTATGTTGGCGTTTGTAAAAAAAGAGAAGTTGCCTACCCCTGAGGCATTGATGCGAAAAGCAGCGGCAATGGGTTTGCAGCTGGAAGAGCCTGAAGTAAAACAGCTGGTTGACATGAGCGGTTATTGGCCGGGAACTCTGCATGGTGTAGAAGCGGGGTTCGAGCTTTTTATTGCCAAGAACGATCCAGAGGACTTGAAAGCGTGGGGAATAGAGCCTGAGTCTTTGGAGGGGAGAGACTACTGTATCGAACTGGCTTTCTATACCGAAGAGGATGTCGAAGCGTGTGTCATTGCCATTGTTGTATTCTGTAAGCTGAGTGATGCTATTACGTTTGACGAAGAGGATCGTCTTCGTGTCAACGCACAGAATGTGATACGCTGGGCAAGGGATGAGATGGGGTATGAGATCTAATCGAACCTAATCTTAGAGAAGCGATTTAAGATACTGCCATACTATTCCCAGATATTCATGGAATGCAATAGTTGAGCGTTTGAGTGCCGTTGCGGAGAAAAAGCCCGTCCAGTTAAGATGGGAGAGTCTGCTTTGATGATAGGTCGGTGCGGTCAGAGGTGTAAGCCCCGTCTGCATAAACCAGCTTAGCGAACGGGGCATATGGTAGGCGGAAGTGACAAGAATGAGCGCTCTATCCCCCACAATACGTCGTGCCGCTTCCGCCTCTTCTTGTGTATCTTTTGCTTCTGGAACACAGATGATGTCTTTTTCATCCACACCGAGTGCGGTAGCAAGTGTTTGTTGCATGAAGGCATGCGGGGTAGGATCGAACTTTCCTCTGTAACCTGAGAGAATGAGCTTAGGGTGGGGGTCTATTTTGCGGTAGAGCCGTATGCCTTCATTGAGTCTAGCGATCGCCTCGGTATCAAGTTGGGAGGTAATAGAGAGTGAAGGATCGGTATGATGCCCATACCCAAGAACATAGATATAGTCTATTTTTTTAGATATATGCAACAGTGCCGGAATGCGGTATTCGAGCGGATAGAGGATCATATTGGCGAAGGGATCATAGCTAAGAAGAAAAAGCCAGACAAATGCGAACCAAAGCCATCTTTTGGCTCTTTGTGTACGAGAACGCAAGAGGTAAAAGAGCCCTGCAAGCAGGGCGAACATGCCAATAGGCAGCGGCATGAGCAAAGAGGCTATGAGTTTTTTAAGTGCAAAGCCCATGCTCTTTAAGCATCTTTGACTTCACATGTCGCATCGGCATCGAGCTCCAAGACTTTCCAAGGAAGCTCCTGTTTGTTCAGCTCCTCCATGAACGGATCGGGATCGAACTCCTCCATATTGTGTACGCCCGTTTCGTACCACTTCTTCTCAAGCATCAGTTTCGCACCGATCATCGCCGGTACGCCGGTGGTGTAGCTGACCGCTTGGCTCATGACCTCTTCGTAACACTTCTCATGGTCGCTGACTTGATAGATGTAGACGGTTCTAGGCTCTCCGTCTTTGATCCCTTTGGCGAAGATACCGATGTTGGTCTTTCCTTTGGTACGAGGGCCCAGACTTGCAGGATCGGGCAGCAAGGTTTTCAAAAATTCGATAGGTACGATCTTCTGCCCTTGATGCTCAACAGGTTCGATACCGAGCATACCCACATTCTCCAGCACTCTCATGTGTGTCAAGTAGCTCTCTCCAAATGTCATGAAGAAACGGATACGTTTAAGCCCTTTGATGTGCTTGACCAGCGACTCCATCTCCTCATGGTAGAGCAGGTAGCTGTCTTTTGGACCTACTTCGGGGTAGTTCCATACCTGCTTGATCTCCATCGGCTCCGTCTCGATCCACTCGCCGTTCTCCCAGTAACGCCCTTTGGCGCTGACCTCACGCAGGTTGATCTCGGGGTTGAAGTTGGTGGCAAAGGCGTAACCGTGATCTCCTGCGTTACAGTCGAGAATGTCGATGGTGTGGATCTCATCGAAGTAGTGTTTTTGCGCATAGGCACAAAAGACATTGGTCACACCCGGATCGAAGCCCGAACCGAGCAGTCCCATAATACCTGCTTCTTTGAAGGCACCGTCTCTTGCCCACTGCTCTTTGTACTCGAACTTCGCTTCGTCAGGATGCTCGTAGTTGGCTGTATCGAGGTAGTCGACACCGCATTGGGTACATGCATCCATAATGGTAAGGTCTTGGTAGGGAAGGGCGACATTAATGACGATATTGGCACCTATTCGCTTGATCAGTTCGACCAGTTCATCGACCGAGTCGGCATCGACCTGTGTAGTTTTGATCTCCACGCCCGTTTTTGCCTTGACATTGGCGGCAATATTGTCACACTTGCTTTTGGTACGGCTTGCGAGGGTGATCTCTCCGAAGGTTTGGGCATTCATGGCGCATTTGAAGGCAACAACGTTACCGACACCGCCCGCACCGATAATGAGGGTTTTGGTTGACATGAGGACTCCTTGAAAAATAGTGGGTTATTTTACCATATTTTCAAAGGTTTGGCATAGGTTCGGGGTAAAATACTGCTTAGCAGCAGACCTTGTTACGTCCTGTATGTTTTGCATTGTAGAGTTTTTTGTCAGCATATTGGAAGAGTGTTTTCATATCGATGTTCTCTTGGTAGTCCGCAACACCGATACTGACAGTTAGCAGAAGGGCAGGATCGATCTCTTCGAACGTAATACCCGATACCTCTTTACGGATACGTTCTGCGATCTTACATGCTTCTGCTTTCGCTGTTTTAGGCAGTAAGAGTGCAAACTCCTCCCCGCCGACCCTTGCAAAGATATCCTCATTTCGCAACATCTTTTTGACCGCTTCGGTAAAACGCTCTAAGACAATATCCCCACTATCATGCCCATAGGTGTCGTTGATCTTCTTGAAGTGGTCTATGTCAAGAACGGCAAGACTTAACGGAGTATGCTCCTTTTGTGAAAGATGCATCTGCTCTGCCATTATCCGTAAGAAAGCACGACGGTTATAGATACCGGTAAGGGCATCCTCATCGGAAAGTTTGGCATATTTTTGTGTCTTCATCTCCTGAAGATACATCAGGATGCTGGCATAATCCGCTTTGATAAGAGAGTTCCTAAGTTGATTGTAGGCACGCTCCATACGGCTGATCGCATCTTTATAGGTCATAGTGGTAAAAAAGATGCTCTTATCTCCAACCGAAAGTTTGTGAAGCGCTTTAGTGATATTCTCTATCGGAAGGATAATACTGCGCTTGAGCAGGTAGATACTGATAATGATGAAGATGACCATGAACAAAAAGCTGATCCAGATACGCTGTATGATCGTTGTGAACGACTCTTTTTCTTTCAGTGCATCTTGATTGATCTGTTGAAGGGTCTTTTCGATAATCGTATTGTACCCGTCGATCCAGCGTGATGTAAGTGCGAACCATGATCGTGCCGCATCATGTCCTGAGATATCTTTTTGTAAAATATGCTCTTTAAGATCACGGATCTGCTCTGAAACAGGCTGGCTCTCTATATCGTTCAACGCTTTTGCCATCGCATCTGTCGCTATACGTTTGAGTGCGGTCTCATACACAAGCTTCTTCGCATAGAGCTGTTCGAGGTATGGACATTCAGGCTCCTGTGTCTCAAGACAGCTTATCCCCTCGTTACGGATCAGCCCATGTATTTCGTTAAGGTTTAGAAGCAGTAGAATAGGACCGTAGGTATGTTTGTCGATCGTATTGAACGGAAGGTAGCTGATCTCTTTGATCATATTGATTAATATATCGATGAAGTGGGTATAGTAGTCGATACTCTCTGTTTTACTGAAGCGGTGCGTATCGATCATTTTTCTCACTTTTGGGAGTTGCTGTAGTGTTTTGATCGCCTTAGAGACATCTATATATTGTTCGATGATCGTTTTGGAGGAGAAGTTCCGCTTGATCACCTCTGATGTTCTTTGGCGCTGTTCTTGCAGCGCATCATAGAAGTGTGTGTAGTTAGATGAGATGTAGGCACTGCTAAGCCCACGCTCTTTTTGAAGCTGGGTGATACTGCTGTTCATACTGATGATACTGTTGGTGATCTGCTGTATCTTCTCTCGCTCCTGATATTTGGTGTAGGCTTTTATACTGACAAAAGTGGACTGGATGACCAGAAATATCAAGGGGATCGAGAAGATCAGAAGAAAACGGTGTTGAAGGTTCGTATGTGATTTGATCGCACTTCCGATACGTGACCATAAAGAGGGATTTTTTCGAGCCTCTTCATCAAGCTGAATGAACTGTCTTAGTCGAAGGTCCTCTTTAATGATATGGTCTAGAAGCCAGTGTAGCAGGAACTCGACTGTATCGTAAGTGACCGATCTTTCATTTGTTGCAATGAGTTTCTCCCTGAGCTTAGGGAGTTCATCGATAAAATATTTGTGCTGTGCTTTATGGTGTTTGATATATTTTGCCGTCTCTTTTAGTGCCGTATGGTCCTTCATGTAGGACTCTTCCCGCTCAAAGTGATAGACGGTATAGGCTTCAAGTTCATCAAAGATCTTCAATATCTCCGATTTGGGAACATCATTCTCAATAGCATTGATCAGACGGTTGGTCAATGTGATCAATTGACGGTGATCTTCATCTACCTTATCGATACCGGTATTGAGTTCTGATCTCCATTCGATCGTTTGCATCTTCTAAGCCACCAAAATATATTTAAAGACAATCATTATAGCGGAAAAAAATCATATAAAAATTATATTTTGATGCTCAACGATCCAGCTTAAGAGGAAAAGAACCGGAATGAAGAGGAGTGTACTAAGGAGTATCAGGGTCGTAACATCCTTTGGACGGCAGTCATAGAGCGATGCGAGGTTGATGTTCGCAACGGCAAGGGGTGTCATCATCTCCATGAAGAGTACGCCTTTTGTCAGGGTATCAAGGTCTGTAAAGTGTAAAATAAGCAGTGTTGCCAATGGAACAAAGAGGAACTTCTGGCTTATCGTTCCAAGAAAGAGTCTAAAAGAGAGGTGATGTATCTTGATCCCCTCAAGGAACGTACCCAGTAAAAAGAGTTGCAGTACGATCCCCGCATATGCGCCCATTTTAAAGAACTCCTCGATTTGAGGAGGGAAAGAGATATGGTTGATATTTAGTAATATTGCAATAGCGGAGGCGGGAATGATAGGGATCTTGACGATATTAAACAGTGAGTCTTGAATACTGAAACTTCCGCGTGAGTAGATATAGACGCCGATAATATAGACCACAAAGACATTGGCGATATTGATGAGTGTGGTGTAGATGACGCTCTCTTGTCCAAAGAGTGCGATACCAAGCGGTATACCGATATTGCCCGTATTGCCTACGAATCCGGCGATCGTAAAGATGGCACGCTCTTTCATATCTGAAAATATGATCTTCCCGATAAAGAGGGTCGGAATCAGGAGCAGGGCAATAATACCCAAATAGAGCAACGGGACATATATGTGTTCGGTATGCAGTCTTGCGGTACTGAACCCCCATACCGTGACAAAAGGCTGAAGAAAATAGACCGACATCAAGGTAAGGGTCTTAGGGTGCATCTGCTCTTTAAAGATACGTTTTGCCATATAGCCGAGCACAATAAAGACATAGATAAAGAGTATGGAGAGTAGTGTATCTATCATGGGTCGTATTATAACGGTTTTGCCGTTATGCTAAGCTGTTCGATTAACATAGTTCTGGTATGATGTGCCTCACATTTTTACAGGAGTGTTCATGGACTTTTCAACCTTAGAGACATGGGGATATCTGGCTGTCGCCTTTTTCTCCTTCGGAGGCTCGTTCTTCATTGTTGCAGCGGCGGGGGTATTCTCCTATATGGGGCATATGGATCTGACACTGGCACTTGCCATTGCCGCATTCGCCAATTTTATGGGAGATAACTTCCTCTTCTATCTGGGACGCTATCAGAAAAAAGAGATACAACCCTATTTTGCCAAACATAAACGCAAATTGGCACTGGCAACACTTATCATGCGTAAATACGGCGTATGGGCGATATTTATCCAGAAATTCATCTACGGTGTCAAAACCCTTGTACCTCTCTCTATGGCGTTGGCGAAGTATGATTTCAAGAAGTTCATATTTTTCAATATATTCGCTTCGATCCTCTTTGTACTCGTTATTGGGCTCAGTGCCTACTATGCAAGTGAATCGATCATTGCATTCTTTACGGTGATACAGGAAAAACCGTGGTTGGCACCGTTGGCAATGGTAACGATATTGGGGGGAGTATGGTTATTATTGAATAAGATGACAAAGAAGAAGTGAATGAGGGGAAGAGTAGAGAGTAAGTAACAGGTAAGCTTTGCTACGCAAAACCTACCTAACTTACCTATCTTTTGCTCTGTACGAACTTTTCGATACGTCTGATACCTTCACGAATGGTCGTAATATCCGTTGCAAAGGAGAATCTGAAGTAGCCTTCCGCTCCAAATCCGATACCCGGAACAACGGCAACACCGGTCTCTTGAAGCAGTTCTTTACAGAAGTCGATGGACTTGTCGGCTACATCTTTGATGTTGACGAAGAGGTAGAACGCACCTTGCGGTTCGATCACGGAAAGTCCGTCGATCTCATTGAAGAGTTTGACCGCCTCTTTGGCTCTTGCTTCGAAGGCTTGTCTCATCTGCTCTATCTCATCGTCCACTTCACCCAAGAGTGCCGGAATAGCAGCTTTTTGTGTAATGGAATTGATGTTGGAGGTACTTTGGCTCTGAAGCTTGTTCATCGCGGCAATAAGCGCTTTGTTCGGGCTTGCAAGATATCCGAAACGCCATCCTGTCATCGCTACGGATTTACTTAGACCGTTGATCGTAACGGTTCTTTGGTACATATCTTCACTAATGCTTGCGGTTGCGGTGAAGTCGATACCGTAAACAAGCTTCTCATACATCTCGTCAGATGCAACAAGGATATCGGTACCTTTGAGTACTTCTGCCAACGCTTCGAGCTCCTCTTTGCTGTAAACCGATCCTGTTGGGTTGGACGGCGAGGTGAGAATAAGCATCTTCGTTTTAGGTGTGATGGCATCTTTTAACTGCTTGGGGGTGATCTTGAACCCGCTGATATCGTCGGTCATGATCGTTACGGGGTTTGCACCGGCATACTTAACCAGTTCAGGGTATGTCACCCAGTAGGGTGCGGGGATGATCACTTCATCATCAGGGTTGAGAACCGCTTGAAAAAGGTTGAAGAGCGACTGTTTCGCACCGTTACTGACAATGATGTCCGATGGTGTGTATGTGAGGTTGTTGTCACGCTCAAGTTTGGTAGCAACAGCATCAAGCAGGGCAGGGATGCCCGGCACGGCGGTATATTGCGTAAAGCCCTCTTCGATCGCCTTGATCGCTTCATCTTTGATACGTCTTGGTGTACCAAAGTCCGGCTCTCCGGCAGAGAAGGAGAGAATGTCTTTCCCTTCAGCCTTGAGATCTCTTGCCAAAGAAGAGATCGCGATGGTCAACGAAGGTGATAGTGTCTGTATGCGGTCTGAGAGTTTCAGTTCCATAAAGTTCCCTTAAGTTAGATCAAAATTATCGCAATTATAGCTAAAAGTGCTTGATAAGGGACTAAAGGGACTGACTTTAGAAGTCATACCCCAGTTTAATGAGTGTTTTCGTATCGGTTTTTTCAAATCCCTCCGAAGGCATGGCATCGTAGGTCACTTCCGCTTCAAGAGAAAGATTGAGCTTTTCAGCTACGGCGAACTTCACCCCAATGATGCTTGAGAGCTCGTAATCGTTCGAGAAGTCATCGAAGTTCTCCAATGCACCCACTTTGAAGTAGAGTGAACTTATTTCGTTGAGCGTACGGTTATACTCGATATACTGTGTCAATGCCCCGAAATCATCACTTGGTGTCGCATCGGTGTAGTTCTCGAAATTGTACGAGAGCCCGAGTGTGACCTTCAGTGATTGTAGCTTGTCCTTGAGAAGCTCCTTCCCTGTACCCAGTCCGATCCCTGTTTTACTGTCGAAGTTCCTAAACTCGTTTCTGAGCCATCGAAGCGAGAAGTATCCGAACCACCCGTCATGGATCATCTGCTCGAAGCGTAGCCAAGCTTTATACTCCTCATTGTCGCGTACATCATCGTTTTCCGAAATATAGATGCTACTGTCAAATGCGATCTTGAGATCTTGATCGTTGAGCCCGACAGTCGCATAGGTGAAGTTATAGGCTGCGTTGAAGTTGAGCGTTTCGGTATTTCCTGTCGTGTTGGCAAATCCCAGTGCGATATGCTGTTTAAGCTTCTTCTGCGCTTCTACCTTGGTCTCGGTACTGTATTTTGCCTTGACATCGGTAAGTTTGACCTCATCGGCAGAGAGTAGGCTTGTACTTAGACAGAGTCCCGTAAGCAAGAGTGATGGTCTGATCATAGTGTCTCCATTCGTAATATAGTTTTAAAGGGAAGAATTATAGGATAATAATATAGATAAAATATTATTTTTCAGGAGGTAAGGAGGCAGAAGCCTAATCCATGGAGTGGATAAAGCTGTCGTAGAGTTCGTCCAGTTCGTGATCCTTCTCTTTGATCTTCTGCTTTTTGGTCTCTGGCAGTGCATCTTCAAGTACCTCGATACGTCTAAGAAGGTACTGGAATATCTCTTTATTGACATCGGGTATCTTGTCGTGACTGAGCGGGCTTTTATCATATCCGCGTTTGAGTACACGCGCAGGGATGCCGATGGCGGTGGAGTCAGGCGGTACATCCTTGATGACCACGGAGTTGGCACCGACCTTGGAGTTGTCCCCGATGGTGATGTTCCCCAACACTTTGGAACCCGCACCGATGACGACATTGTTCCCGATGGTGGGGTGGCGCTTTCCTTTGTTGGTGCTGACCCCTCCGAGAGTGACCTGCTGGTATATGAGTACGTCATCTCCGATGACCGCGGTCTCACCAATGACCACACCGACCCCGTGATCGATGAACACACGCCGTCCGAACTTTGCGGCGGGGTGAATGTCTATCATGGTCAGGAACATCCCCAGTGCGGAGATGAGGCGCGGCAGGAACCGCAGTCCTTTTTGGTAGAACCAGTGTGCAATGCGGTGAAAGAAGAGCGCCCAGAGACCGGGGTAGTTAAAGAAGAGCTCAAATGTCGAGTGTAGTGCGGGGTCGTTGCGTTTGACATTGGTAAAATCCTCTTTGATCAGCTTAAAAACATTCACCGTGATAACTCCTTAGACGTGCATGCGCTTGTCACGCAGGGCTTGAATGGTCTTAAGATAGCTATTTTCACTTAAATAGAGGTAAATTTTGCCTAAAATCTCTCTTTTTTCCTCGTCACTGATAAGGTGGGACTCCTCGATCTTCTGTTTGAGCGCTTTGTCTATGATACCTGTATCGTAATCAAGGTCATCAAGCACATCCATGAGGTTCTGCGCCTCGATGATATGTTCGATGTGATACGATCCCTCCTCGTCAAAACGGATAACCGCTTCGGTAGGGTGGGTAAAGAGGTTGTGCTTCATTCCCAATACCTCCTGATAGGCACCCGTAAGGAAGAACCCGATGAAGTACTCCTCTTTGCTTAGGTCGATATCGTGCAGGTAGAGCGGAAGCTCTCTGTTGAAACCGATCTCGCCGTCGGAGTCACAGGTAATATCCCAGATGCTTGCGGGGTTGCTTGGTTTGCTATCGAGGTGACTTAGCGGCATGATGGGGAAGTGCTGAGCCAGACCCCAGAAGTCCGGAAGCGACTGGAATGCGGAGAAGTTGACCAGATACTTCTCCTGAATACGGTCTTGAAGCTTTTTTAGCTCATCGGTACTCTCGTTCTTAAGCAAAGCGATCGCTTTTTTGATGATGAGGTTCACCAATATCTCGGTATTGGAGCGGTCCTCAAGGTCGATGTATCCTAGATCGAAGAGTGTTAAGAGGCTCTCCATATGGTCGAGCGCATCATGCAGGTACTCTCTGGCATTGGTGCGTTTAATGGTGTTGTAGAGGTCAAAAAGCTCTTGGATAAGTGGTGGGTTCTTCTCTTTGAGCCTGAGGCATTTTTCGTTGTATTCTTGTGAGAAGAGCTCCAGTACAGGAGCGACAAGTACGGAGTGTGATGCGGCAATGTATCGTCCTGACTCGGTAAAGATATCGGGTTCGTCGACCCCTTTGCGTTTGGCGATCTCCTGCATGAGGTAGACCACATCGTTGGCGAACTCGCTTAGCGAGTAGTTGCGCTCCTGTGCACTACCGTGCTGGGAGTACTCTACGGCAAGACCTCCACCTATATTGATGGCACTAAGAGCCGTAGCCCCGCGGTTTTTGAGGTCGGCATAGATGTTCCCTGCTTCACGCAACGCTTTTTTCAAGGGTGCGATATCACCCATTTGCGAACCGATATGAAAATGGATCATCCAGAGATTTTTGAGTAGTGTATGCTCTTTGAGGATCTCATAGGCTTCAAGCAGTTCGGTAGATGTCAGCCCGAACTTGGAGGAGTATCCGCCGCTTTTTGCCCAGATGCCTATGCCCGAACTGTGTAGTCTGATACGCATACCTATCTTCGGTGCAACGGGGTTTGCAGTCTCTTTGTTAAATTCGTCATTGACCTCCACAATGGTCTCAAGCTCGCCGATCCCTTCAATGGTCACGGTGATGTTGTGTCCCATCTTCGCGGCGATGAAGCAGAGTGCGATCATCTCTTTATCTTTGAAGCCGTTTACGGTAATAGGCGCGCCCAACGGGGTTTTACTCATTGCAATGATCAACTCCGCTTTGCTTCCTGCTTCAAGTCCGTAGTTGTAGTCTGCGGAGACATCCATGAGGCTGTTGACGAAGTTGGGGAACTGGTTGACCTTGAGCGGGAAAACGGCATGAAAGTCACCTTGATAGTTAAATTCGCGTTTGGCTTTACGGAAGGTCTTGAAAAGGGTGGATATCTGTTTTTCGATCAGGTGAGGGAAGCGAAGCAGAAGCGGGCCTTTGTAGCCTTTTTCGCGTATCTCTTGTGTCAGTTGTAGCAAGGAGGGTTTGGATGCATGGTTGATCTTGATCGTATCGTTATCAATGATGAAGTTGTCATCTCCCCAGATGGAGAGTCCGAAATGTTTCATGGCTAGCCCCAAAATCTAATATTCTGCCGATTATACCAAAACTTAATCTAATCTTACCTATAATCTATCGTATGAAGCAGCAATTCATCCGATGGGAACAAGACCATGATAAGCTGCGGCTCTACGCTAGAGGTGATTGGACACTTCACACCGTGCCGCAGATCGAAAAAGCACTTAGCAAACTGCCCCATGCAAAGCAGATAGTGTTGGATCTCTCAGGCATTAAGGATTTTGATAGTTCGGGAGTACTGCTTTTTATCGCTACGCTCGATCGATTGAAGCAGTGGGGAGAGGTGAAGGTCTCAGGTTACAGTACTGCACAAAAAGAGATGTATGAGATGCTGCTTTCTCATATGGCCTCTGATATCCCTCCAAGAGGTGAGAGCTTTCTTGAGAATCTGGGAAAGGCAACACTCTCCCGCCTCCGTGACATACGGGACTTCATCACTTTTCTAGGAGAGCTCTTCTCTACGTTCCTCTATGTCTTGTGGCATCCAGGTAAGATACGCATTAAAGAGACTGTCTACCATATCCATCAGTCGGGCTTCAATGCCCTTGTGATCATCGCCATGACATCTTTTTTAGTCGGTATGGTTATCGCCTACCAAGGGGTGGTGCAGTTGGAGAAGTTCGGTGCGGATATCTTCATCGTTGATACGGTGGGGATCTCCATCGTACGGGAACTCGGCCCGATGATCACCGCCATTGTCATTGCCGGCCGTAGCGGTTCGGCCTACACTGCGGAGATAGGTGCAATGAAGATCACCGAAGAGATCGCAGCGATGCGTACGATGGGGTTCGATCCTTATAACTTTTTGGTCTTACCGCGTATTTTTGCACTGGTGATCTCTCTGCCACTGCTGATCTTCTTCTCCGATGTTGTCGGTATCTTCGGTGGTATGGTCGCTTCCCAGATGCAAACGGGGATCTCGTTCGATCAATTCATCAGCCGTCTGAACGAAGTGCTGGGTGTAGAGCACTATATCCTAGGGATGATCAAAGGGCCTGTCTTTGCTTTTGTCATTGCAGCTATAGGCTGTTTTAGGGGGTTTCAGGTCTCTGACAATACCGAAAGTATCGGTTTACATACGACCGCATCGGTGGTCAACTCCATCTTTTTGGTCATTGCGTTCGATGCGCTCTTCTCAGTGATCTATACGGAGCTTGGATTATGAGTTGTGTCATAGAGGCAAAAGGGATCGTGACACGGTTTGGAAAACGGACGATCCATGACGAGGTTGATTTGCATATTGATGAAAAAGAGATCTACGGTATCCTAGGGGAGAGCGGTTCGGGAAAATCGGTACTGATGAAAGAGATGATCATGCTCTTAAGACCGCAAGCAGGACGCATTACGGTTCTGGGGAAGGAGCTAGGAAGTATCAGTTACCATGAAGCGCAGGAGCTTCGCAGTAAGTGGGGTGTGCTCTTTCAGTTCGGGGCGCTCTACTCCTCCATGACCGTTGCGGAGAATATTGAGGTACAGCTGAAGGAGTACACCTCCTTGAGTGCGAATATGCGACAAAAGCTCGTACGATCGAAGATCGCACTTGTCGGGCTCGATGCGAGTGTCGGAGCGCTCTATCCCAGTGAGCTGAGCGGCGGTATGATCAAGCGTGCGGCACTGGCACGGGCACTTGCCATGGAGCCTCGACTACTCTTTTTGGATGAACCCACATCAGGGCTCGACCCCGTAGGTGCGCGTAATTTTGATAAACTTATTGTAGAATTACGGGATATGCTTGGTATTACGGTGGTGATGATCACCCATGACCTTGACAGCATCTTCAATATCGTCGATCGTATGGCGGTACTTGCCGATAAGCATGTGGTCGCCGAAGGGTCGATCAAAGAGGTGTTGCAGGTGGAGCATCCGTTCGTCGAAGCCTTTTTCAAGAACGAATATACCAAAGAGAAGTTCGCCGATAAACTCAAAGAGGAGAAGTAGATGTACAGCAGAGTCAACTATACGATCGTCGGATTGTTCGTACTTCTGTTCGGAATAGGAATGGTGGCCTTCTCTTTTTGGCTGGCGAAATACGGTCTGGAGCAGAAGTACGACCTCTATAAGGTCTATATGCGCGAATCTGTTGCCGGACTCTCCAAGGACTCTGTGGTCAAGCTGCACGGGGTCGATATAGGACGGGTCAAGAGTATACGTATAGACCCTTCGGACATCGAGCGGGTGGAGGTCGTTCTGGCAGTAAAAGAGGGAACCCCTATTAAAGAGGATATGGTCGCACATACGACCATGCTCGGTGTTACGGGACTTTTAGCCATCGAGATCAACGGCGGTACCAATGGTGCAAAGACCTTAAGAGCCGATTCCCAACATATTCCCGTGATCCCTTCGGAGCCCTCATGGTTTGAGCGTACTAAAACGCAGGTGATCTCACTGGCTGAACGTCTCAATAGCCTTGTTGCGCAGACAGAGAAGCTCTTGAACGATCAAAATATCCAAGCAGTAGGCAAGATATTGGCGCATACGGAAGCGTTGAGCAAAAAGAGCATCTTGCTAGTCGATGAGATCAATGCGACCGTATATGCCTACCGTGAAGCGGTAGGCGGTTTTAACCGTGATCTTGAACGTATGACCGATGCCTTTGTCCGAGTGAGTGATGAGAGCATCCCTGCGATCAAGAAGCTCAAAGAGACAAGCCGCAACTTCAACCGTGTGACGTTAAAGGTCGAACGCACGCTTGATAGAGGGGACTATAATGTCAAGAAGATACTTGAACCGGTACTGGTCGATATTGAGATCCTTTCGGCACAGATAGGTGATATCGCACGAGAGCTCGAAGCCAATCCCAGCGATATTCTTTTTAGATCGCATAAACGAACACACGCCCCCGGAGAGTAATGATGAGAGAGATAGCCGTAGCCGCACTAAGCACACTCTTACTGACAGGATGTATGCAAGAGAGTCTGCCGCCGATCACCCAGTATACATTGGTATCGACCGGTATCTCTTCTGTGTCGCATAGCCCTTATGCCCATAAGGTCTTACAAGTGGCCTACCCGCAAAGTCTCTCTTTACCTATGGGAGTTCGTATATACTACTCCTACGGGCCGATGGAGAGAGGAAAGTATGAGAATGCGTACTGGGCATCGGCCGTAGGACAGATGGTACAAGGGAGGTTGATAGAGAGATTGAGCGCTGCAAAACTCTTTAAGGCGGTGATCCCCTATAGCTCAAGCGCCAATGCGGATATGCGTCTTGAGAGTGTGATATACGATTTTTCACACCATATTCGGGGTGATACCTCCTATGCGGTACTCTCCATACGTTTTACCCTTATCGATACACAAACGGGAGAGGTGATCAAGAGTAAACGTTTCAGCTACAAGGAAACGACCCCAACCATAGATGCCAAAGGGTTCGTGCTGGCACTCAACAGAGCGATGGCACGGATGGAAAGGTCGCTGATATCATGGATTTTATCAAAAAAGTAATATTTGGGTAATGATCTTAAGCTATACTGCACGAATAGAATGAATTAAAAGGAATCGTGTTATGTATGCTTCTCTATCAAAAATGTTGGTTTACGGATGGATTAGTGTAGGGGTGTTGTATGTAACACACTCTCTACTGTTACATTTTCATAAGTTACCCTATTAACTTTAGTACAACACGATATAATAGCATCAAAAACCGAAGGTGGTAAGATGCGTATCGTGTGGTTCTCTCTATTGATTCCCCTCACACTTCTAGCACAAGATCAAATACACTACTCTATCAGTGAGTGTCAAGCGTTCAACAATCTCAAACATACGAAGAACACACATTATGTTGTTTTGAAAAAAGGGCGAACTTATCGCGTTAAACAGCACCATAAAGGTCAATACCTGATCGTGATCGAGGGGGAAACACCCTCTCAACGCTGGGTAGATGAAGCGTGTCTGTCACCAAAGGAGGGTGCTTCTGCTACTGTAGGAACGACTGAAAAGAAGCAACTACAGGCGGTATCGTCACGCAATCTGCTTGCCCTTTCATGGCAGAACGCTTTTTGTGAGACACACCGTCATAAGCCGGAGTGTCAACGTAGTATCAAAGAGCGTTTCTTTTATAGTAAAAAGAGAATGGATGACAAGCTGACCCTTCATGGGCTTTGGCCACAACCTAGAAGTAATATCTATTGTGACGTACCCAGACGATGGGTGATCGCCGATAAACATGGAGCATGGGATAAACTCCCCGAACCGGCAATAACGCCATTGACCAAAAAAGCGCTTCAAGAGGTGATGCCGGGTGTGGTCTCGAACCTTCACCGCCATGAGTGGATCAAGCACGGTACATGCTACGGAACGGATGCGGAAGCCTATTTTCAAGATGCTATCGCACTTACGCAAGAGGTATCACGTTCAAAAGTAGGGAGGTACTTACAGGCACACACTGGAAAACGTGTAACGCTTAAGCGTATTCGTGAACTTTTTGACGAGAGTTTCGGAAGAGGTGCAGGGTCGCATGTGGAGCTTCGCTGTCAGCGGGGTATGATCTCTGAACTATGGCTTCACCTTGGTGGCACGTCACACAGACTCTCCGAACTTCTTCATAAAGGTAAGAAGGTCTACAGCAGGTGTCAAACGGGTATTGTCGACAGAGTAGGGTTCCAAAAGTAACGGCATGAAAATAAGAGGATAGTCGATGGCAGACAAACAGGATGTGCTTGAGGCACTCAAACATAGCAACCTCTTTTTGACAGGCGGCGCAGGAACGGGAAAGAGCTACATCACCAACGAGGTGATAGCGCATTACCGTAAAACGGGTAAACAGGTCGTCTCTTTAGGTTCGACAGGGGTGAGTGCGGTGAACATAGGCGGTTTTACCGTACACAGTTTCTTTATTTTCGGTATCGCTTCGAACTTCGAAGAGCTCGCTCAACATGACAAACGCGCCAAGAAGCGCTTGGGTGAGCTGAAGAAAGTACTTAAAGCGACCGACCTTATCATTATTGATGAAGTATCCATGGTAAGTGCCGACCTGCTCGATATGATCGCCTATCGTTTGAACGCCTACGGATACCTTGGTAAAGTGATGTTCGTTGGAGATTTCTTTCAGTTGCCTCCGGTACAAAAACAGCAACGTAACCCGCATGATATTTTTGGACACAAGCTCTATGCTTTCGAGTCTTTGGCGTGGGAGCGGTTTGATCTGACGGTCATCGAGTTAAAAGAGATGAAGCGCACTCAGGATGCGGAGTTTACTTACATTCTCTCCAAAGTACGGCAAGGTGTGTGCGATGAGGAAGTACTGTACTATATGCACAGACTCTGGAACAATAATGGACTGAAAAGAGATCCGACCGCACTTTTTGGGCGTAATGTAGAGGTGGAGCAGACCAACCGTGCAAGGCTGAACGAACTCGATAGCGAAGAGACGATTCTCTTTGCCAATATAGAGATGTTCGGCAGTGTCAATGAGAAGAAGCTTGAGGGGTGGAAAAAGTTGCTTCCCGTCTCCGAACAGCTTACCTTGAAAGAGGGGGTGCCTGTTCTTTTTACCGTTAACAAATGGGGCAAGTTCGTTAATGGAGAGCGCGGTATCTTGCGTACGATCGAAGATGACTACCTTATCGTTGAAAAAGAGAATGAGTATGTGCGTGTGGAGCGTCATGATTTCGATCTTCTGGATATGGTCGTTAAAGATGACGGCACGATAGAGACGATGACACAGGCTACCCTTTCGCAGTTTCCGCTAAAGCTCGCATATGCCGTGACCATTCATAAATCACAGGGGATGAGCATCGATAATCTGGTCTGTAATGTCGACCATATCTTTGCTCCGAGCCAGTTCTATGTGGCGATATCCCGTGCGGTCGATCCGAATTTTTTGAAGATTGATTTTTCTCGTGGGGACCTGACACGCTATCTACAGCGTGTGATCCATGTCGATGAGAGAGTGCGTGAATACTACCGAAACCTCACTGCTTAAAGGGTTACGGTAAAGACGGCACCTTCATCATCGTTATGTACTTCTAGCATGCCGCCGCAGTGCTCCTCTACAATGATCTTACTCATGTAAAGCCCCAATCCCGTACCGTCCTTTTTGAGTTTGGTCGAGAAGTACGGATCGAAGACCTTTGGCAGGATATCATCAGGGATACCTCCGGCATTATCTTTGACGATCAGTTTTTTACCTTCGATGATCACCGTAATATGCGGATCTTTCACCTCTTTTTCCAAAAGTGCGTCTTCGGCATTCTTGATGAGGTTCAATATCACTTGTCTAAGTTCATTCTCATAGGTCTCAAAGTTCACACTCTCGGCTTTCTGGATAATATTGAGTTTGATATTGTTGTTCTCCAGTGTACTTTCAATGATCCCGAGCACACTCTCAAGGATGGATTCAAGATTACTCTCAACTTTGTCTTTAGTCGATTTAAAGAAGTTCCTAAAGTCATTGATGGTTGTGCTTAGGTGTTGTGCGAAACCGTTGATCTTCTTCGCAAGCTCAATAGCCTTTTCATGGGTCAACTTCTCTCTTTGTGCACTTATCTGTAGCGTAACAGCGGTCGTAGTAATGGCATTGAGCGGTTGTCTCCACTGGTGTGCGATCATATTGATCATCTCTCCCATCTGTGCCAAACGTGACTGTTGTTGCATCAACTCTTGTGTAATACGGTTTTTTTCCTCTTCTTCCTTGACCTTTTCTTGCAGAAGTTCACTTTGGGTGATATCAAGACGGATAGAGATGTAGGAGTCAACGATACCATTGGCATTATAGAGTGGCTCGACATGGGCATAGACCCAATAGAAACCGCCATCTTTTGTTCTGTTCTTGATCTTTCCGCTCCATCCATGACCGTGAGCGATCTTCTCCCAAAGTTCTTTGAATACCTCTTTCGGCATATCGGGGTGACGGACGATATTGTGGGATTGTCCTATCAGCTCCTCTTTGCTGTATCCGGATATCTCACTGAACGCCTGTGATACATCGATGATCTTTCCTTTTAGATCGGTAATGGAACTGATGATGTATTTATCCGATACAATACGAAGTCTACGCTCATCTTCGATCAGTTTGGCAAGGGCGATCAACATCAGGATAAATATCATTATACTCAATGCGGTCAAAAGGTTGACAATAATAAAGATACTTCGTACATCACGGAGTTCCTTATGAATATATCTGTTGCTCTCTTCTTGAATGAACGCTCCTACGATATTGAGGGAGTTGAGTGCTTTACTGATCGTCTCATACCATATAACGGGATCGACCTTTGTATGGTCCATGTTCTGATAGATCATATATTTTCGCATCATCTCTATCTTTTTGAAGAACGGCTTTTGAAGCTGTTCCTTATAGAGTGCAATGGCTTTTGGCGATGCATAGATCAAAAAAGACTTCTCTTTCTCTTTTTCCATAGAGAGAATACTAGTAAAGAGAATACGTGGTCTGAGACTTGTGACCTTTTGAGAAGTGATCGTCACTCCCAATGCACGTTCGATACCGCGGTACTCTTTTATATAAAGAAGGTTACTGTAGGCAAGAATATGAGATGTGATCACCGGTACATGTGAATCGATCGCCAGCTTGGAGATCTTTTGCAAGAACGTATCGGTCAGATAGGTGTAGGATTGAATGATCTCATTATATGTCAGATCGTCTTGAGTAATAGAGTTTCTGATATTGTGTAAAGGATCGATCACTTCGGTAATGAAGTGTTTGGCATCATAGAGCGTATCCATGTGGCTTTTTGCAAAGTTCTCCAGATTGATGATGGCAAGATCGGTCATTTTTTTCTGCTGTATAAGCCTTGTACGGAAAGAGGAGTTCTTATCGAGTACGAACCCGCATGAGAGTCCACGCTCTTTTTGTAGGTTATGGATCGTATCGGCCAGTTTCGTACTGAATGCAATCTTGTCTTTGAGTAGTTGAAGTGTATGGATCTTCTGATAACTGTTATAGAGAATAAGGCTACCTAGAAAAATAAGGATCGCCGCCAAAATAGAGATTGGAATAAAAAGTTTCTGTTTTCTTGAAAAATGAATATGCACGGTCTCTTCTATACTTTACTTTTATATTTTTAAAGGTTCATCTTCTATAGGATGAGCTTTCTATAATTATAGTCTAAAAATATATCTTAACTATCTTAAGATGGAATTATTTTCCTTTACCTGTAACTATTTTTACAGATCCCCCCTCTCTAATATGTAAAAGACGCTCTTTTATCAACGTGACATCACCGTCAAGTTCAATGAAATTATATTCATTATCAAGATCGATCGTAAGCGATCTTGGTACCTCCCCATAGAAGCTGCCGATCCTTCCTAGCGCTCTAAGCGGGGTGAAGATAAAAAAGCGTCTTTTACTCATAAGCATGAAAGGGGTCATCAATAGGTGTGCAGGCAGGAGCAGTAGTGCGGCAAGTAGATATTTTGCCATACCGTGCTTAAGCAGACCGAAGCGTAAGGTCTCAGAGATAAAAATATGTTGCAGATCCCCCATGTTTCCCGCAGAGAAGAGGAAGCATTCGTCATTGAGTAAAAAGAGATGGTGTTTTTGGGATACTGGTCTCTTCCCCTCTGCCAGCATCTGGAGGATATCTTCTATCTTGGGGGCACGATGTATCTTGGCAACGACATTGAAGGAACCTACGGGGTTTACAATAAAAGTAGGGAGGTTATCAAGACGGTGGAGTCTGTGTACAACACGTCTGATAGTACCGTCACCGCCATGGATGATCACATAGTCATAGCAAAACCCGTCCCAATCGTTTATCTCATCGAGTATTCGAACAGAATCGATCGATAATGCAGGGTGTTCCACCTTTTTTCCAATAGATAGAATGCGCATTTATGCCCCCTCCTTCGCCCGTAAATTTTGAGGCGATTATAGCACCTTAAAGATGAAAAACATGTGGATGTAATCGCATATTTATCACATTTTGACTATAATATAGCCCTTATTTCACCCTTTATAAAGGACACACTTTATGTCACAGCCAGTAGAAAACTTAGATGAAGTTCTAAAGAGTCATAAACTCTCTAAAGAGGAGTATGAAGATATCCTTCGTATCCTTGACGGTCGCCATCCGAACATTGTAGAGATCGGTATCTTCTCCGCAATGTGGTCAGAGCACTGCTCATACAAGTCAAGTAAAAAATATCTGAACGGTTTCCCGACCAAAGCACCATGGGTCATCCAAGGACCGGGTGAGAATGCCGGTGTCATCGATATCGGTGACGGTATGGCGGCAGTCTTTAAGATGGAGAGCCACAACCACCCATCGTTCATTGAGCCGTTCCAAGGTGCGGCGACAGGTGTTGGTGGGATCCTTAGAGATATCTTTACCATGGGAGCACGTCCTGTAGCCAACCTCAATGCTTTGCGTTTTGGTAAGGTCAGAGGCAACGATGAGACAGCCAAGTACCAAAGACACCTAGTTCGCGGTGTGGTTGACGGTATCGGAAGCTACGGGAACTGTATGGGTATTCCTACCATCGGTGGTGAAGTGAGCTTCGATGAGAGCTACAATGGTAATATCCTTGTCAACGCCTTCTCTTTGGGGCTTGTGAGGTCCGATGAGATCTTCCTTGGTGTGGCATCGGGTGTGGGTAACCCTGTGATGTATGTCGGTTCTAAAACAGGACGTGACGGTCTTGGCGGTGCGGTAATGAGTTCAGACTCCTTTACCGAAGAGTCAAAATCACTCAGACCGACTGTTCAGGTAGGTGACCCGTTTACTGAAAAACTGCTTCTTGAAGCGTGTCTTGAGCTCTTCCAGACCGATGCGATCGTCGGTATTCAGGATATGGGTGCGGCAGGACTGACCTCAAGCTCATTCGAGATGGCAGGAAAGACAGGTGCTGGGCTTAGAATGGATCTTGACAAAGTACCCGCACGTGAAGAGGGAATGACCCCGTATGATTTCATGCTTTCAGAGTCTCAGGAGCGTATGCTTATTTGTGCGAAGAAGGGTAGAGAGCAGGAGATCATCGATATCTTCGAGAAGTGGGAACTTGATGTTGCCGTTATCGGTGAAGTAACTGACACAGAGCGTATGGAGCTCTTCTGGCATGGTGAGAAAGTGTGTGATATGCCGATCGCTCCGGTAAGTGAAGAAGCACCGATCCTTGAGCGACCGACAGCACGTCCGGCATACCTCGATGAAGTCAATGCCAAAACAGTCGATGACTTTGCCCCTGTAGCTGACCAAGAAGCGTATGAGAAGCTTTTGGCATCACTTGAAGTCGTGGACAAAGCATGGGTCTACAACCAATACGACTCCATGGTACAGACCAACACGACCAAACATCCCGGAAGCCTTGACGCATCAAGTATCCGTGTTAAAGAGAACGGTAAAGCGCTTGCGATGAGCTCGGATTGTAATCCTCGCTACTGCTACATCGACCCTAAAGGCGGTGCGGCATTGGCGGTGGTCGAGTCTGGACGTAACGTAGCGATGAGTGGTGCGAGACCACTCTCCATTACCGACTGTTTGAACTACGGGAACCCTGAGAACCCTGAAGTGATGTGGCAGTTCGCCCAAGGGTGCGAGGGGATCAAAGAGGCGTGCAGCGAGCTTAATACACCGGTAGTTTCCGGAAACGTATCGCTTTACAACGAAACCAACGGTGTCTCCGTCTTCCCAACCCCTGCCATTGCAATGGTAGGACTCAATGACGATGAGAACAAAGTCCTTCCTTCTGCATTCCAGAAAGCAGGATCTCACATCGTATTGGTAGGAGAGACCAGAGGTGAGTTTGGCGGATCGCTCTACATTAAAGAGCTTTACGGTGAAACGGTTGGAAAACTGCCAAGTTTTGACTATGAGAACGAGTTGAAGCTCTGGGATCTTGTGATCGAAGCGAACAAAGCAGACCTGCTTCTCTCTGCCAAAGATGTCAACCTTGGCGGTGTAGCGATCGCACTGAGCAAGATGGCAGCAGTAGGCAACCATGGTGTACGTGCGGATGTAAGTGTCATAGACAGCCGTGATATCTTCGATGAGTCCCAAAGCCGCGCACTGCTTGAAGTTGAGAGTGTAGAGAAGCTTGACAAACTGATGGAGATGGTTCAGAAGCTTGGACTCAAAGCTGAAGTGATCGGTACTGTCGGTGGGGATGAAGTACGTGTTAATGAGGTGCAGCTGCCGCTTGAGAAAGTGAAGGATGTCTATTTCAATACGTTTGCCAGAACGATTGAGCAGGATCTGTAAAAGTATCATGTCATTCCCAACTTGCACCCCAAGGGTATTTCCTTCGGGTATTGGGAATTTTAAAAGAGTGTAGGGTAGGTGCTCACAGGAAATGCCCTTGGGGTGCAATTGCCTACCTTTCTAACGTCTAAATACTAATAAACCTTTTTAGTGTATTAGGGTTTTCTTTCCACCTTTTTAAAAAAGGTGGAGCCAAAAGCGTTGTAGTCGCAATTGTGCGGGCGATGCTTGATGCGCCTTGCTTCGCAAATATGGGCGCATACGCATCTGCACAAAAAGTGCGACTACAACAAAGAATATTATGAAGAAAAAGAGAGATTAATTAAATGAGAGCATTACTAAGTGTAAGTGACAAAGCGGGTATCGTTGCGTTCGCGCAAGGATTGGAGAAGCTTGGATGGGAGATCATCTCTACAGGTGGAACGTATAAGAAGCTTTCCGAAGCGGGTGTGAAGGTCATTGAGATCGATGAGGTGACGAAGTTCCCTGAGTGTTTTGAGGGGCGTGTGAAGACACTCAACCCTTATGTGCATGGCGGTATCTTGCACAAGCGTGGTGATGAAGCGCATGTGGCTCAGGCAAAAGAGCTTGGTGTAGAGGGTATCGACCTTGTATGTGTGAACCTCTACCCGTTCAAAGAGACCATTGAGAGAACCGATAACTTTGGTGAGATCATCGAGAACATCGATATCGGTGGACCAACCATGGTCAGAAGTGCGGCAAAGAACTTTAACGATGTGCTTATTGTAACCGATGTCAACGACTACAGTGCGGTTCTTGCTGCACTTGAGAACAAAGAGGACTCTCTTGAGTTCAGACGCAACCTGATGATCAAAGCGTTCGAGCATACCGCAGCCTATGACAGTATGATCGCCAACTATATGAACGGGCGTTTCAATGACGGGTTTGGTGCGTACCAGTTTATTACCGGCAAGAAAGTGTTTCAGACACGTTACGGAGAAAACCCGCATCAAGACGGTGCGCTTTATGAGTTTAACAACCACTTTAGCGAGAACTTCAAGCAGGTCAAAGGTGAAGCAAGCTTCAACAACATTAACGATGTCAACGGTGCGCTGAAGATCGCTTCAAGCTTCGGGGATGAAAATGCCGTATGTATCGTCAAGCATGGGAACCCGTGTGGATTTGCCATTAAAGATACACTCCTTGAAAGTTACGTAGAGGCACTTAAGTGTGACCCTGTTTCTGCCTTTGGTGGTGTAGTGGCAGTCAATGGTGTGGTCGATGCCGAGCTTGCCAAGAAGATGAACGAGATCTTCCTTGAAGTGGTGATGGCAGCAGACTTTACTCCTGAAGCGCTTGAAGTATTTGAGAAGAAAAAACGCCTCAAACTCTTTGCACAAGGTGGAGAGAAACTTGTGATGAGCAAAGACAAGTACGACTTCAAACACGTTGACGGTGGATTTGTCTTCCAAAACTCAGACTGCATCTGTGACAACGAAGTGCACAATGCTGAGTGCAAGTCTGAAAACCAAGCAACTGCACAAGAGATGAAAGACCTTGAGATCGCTTGGAAGGTTGCTGGGCTTACGAAATCAAACTGTGTCGTTTACGTCAAAGACTCTGCGATGGTTGCCGTAGGTATGGGAATGACCAGCCGTGTCGATGCAGCACAGTGTGCGCTTAAAAAAGCAAAAGAGATGGGACTGGATGTTACCGGTGCTGCTATGGCTTCTGAAGCCTTCTTCCCGTTCCGTGACTCGGTTGATGCAGCAGCCCAAGCAGGTGTTAGTGCTATTATCGAACCGGGTGGAAGCATCCGTGACGACGAAGTGATCGAAGCAGCGAATGAGCACGGAATCTCGCTTTATTTTACGACGGTAAGACACTTCCTGCACTAAAAGCTGTTTGCTTTTAGTGAGTGAAGAGTGAATAACAAATAGTGAATAGTGTGGGTATGCTTTTCTGTCGAAAAGCTTTTATTTTAAGGATGAGTTAATGTAACTTATATGAAATTTCCTCACTCCTCACTCCTCACTCCTCACTCCTCACTCCTCACTCCTCACTCCTCACTTGAAACTGGTACATCATAATAGACGCAGCCACCGCCACATTGAAACTCTTAATTCCCTCTTCCATCTCAATGGTCACCACTTCATCACACAGTGCCAAGATATCATCGCTGATACCGAGTTGCTCGTGCCCCATCAGCAGTACCCATTTTTGCGGTACTTTTACTTGTGAGAGTGGAGTGGAGTCGGGGGTGACCTCGGCAGCGAAGATGCGGTAGCCCTGGGTTTTGAGTGCGGTTATCGTCTCTTTAATATCCCCATAGCAGTGGTAGTGCAGTTTGCTGATGTGCCCCATGCTTACCCGTACGGCACGGCGGCTGTAGGGATGCGGTCCCTGTTTGGGAACGAGGTAGCTCTTTACTCCCAGTGCGGCGGCACTTCTTGCAATGGCACCGATGTTGTCCGAGTTACTGATCTCGGTAAGCATCAAAATGTGATCATCCAGTGCTTCTAACGGCGTTTCTTCAGGAC
>Ga0256837_1000033_pt1 | contig 117109 bp, 113 predicted proteins | sample 4562384metaG_FD_185976 | JGI IMG/M metagenome (GOLD analysis project Ga0256837, IMG submission 185976) | Hydrothermal vent microbial communities from Guaymas Basin, Mexico - 4561-384 | ecosystem: Environmental > Aquatic > Marine > Hydrothermal vents | place: Mexico: Guaymas Basin | collected...
GGTAATACTTCATATTTACTGGCTATCTCGTTAATAGTCTTCTCATCCTCTAAAACTTCCAAAACCAACTTTGCCTTGAAGTCTGCACTATAACTCTTTCTTTTTACACTCATCTTTGATCCCTCATCTTTGATCCCTCATATTTGATCCCTCATATTTCTTATTTAATATTCTATCATTTGGAATAAGAAAGTTAAATTAAGTGGTCTGATTTATGGGGAGCATTATATTTCATGCACAACGAGAGTGTTTGGCTACCTCAAAAACGGATGGCTGAGCTTTTTAGTGTAGATGTTTCAACTATAAATGAACATCTTAAAAACATCTACAAAACCCATGAACTTGAAGAAAATGCAACTATTGGGAAATTCCCAATAGTTCAAATTGAGGGTAAACGCGAGGTTAAACGCGAAGTGAATTTCTATAACCTAGATGCTATTTTATCTGTTGGATACAGAGTAAACTCCTCACAAGCGACACAGTTTCGTATATGGGCTACAAAGATTTTAAAAGAGTATATCATCAAAGGTTTTGCTATGGATGATGATAGACTCAAAAATGGTCAATACTTTGGTAAAGACTACTTTAAAGAGCTACTAGAGCGTGTTCGTTCTATTAGAGCAAGTGAGCGACGTATCTATCAACAAATTACAGATATTTTTGCTGAGTGTAGTTTTGACTATGATAAAAACTCGTCAGTTACAAAAGATTTTTATGCTACTGTACAAAATAAATTTCACTTTGCCATTACAGGAAAAACTGCAGCAGAGATTATCTATGAAAATGCAGATATTAAAAAACCAAATATGGGTTTAACTTCTTGGAAAAATTCACCTGATGGACGAGTATTAAAATCAGATACTACAATAGCAAAAAATTATCTTGAAGAAGATGAGATTAAAAAACTAGAGCGAACTATAGGGGCTTACTTTGACTATATAGAAAGAATAATTGAAAATCGTCAAGAGTTGAGCATGAAAGATGTAAGTGACTCTGTCAATAAATTTTTAGAGTTTAATGAGTTTAAAGTGCTTGAAGGAAAAGGTACAATCTCTCATATACAAGCAAAAGAAAAAGCATCAAAAGAGTATGAAGCGTTTAATAAAATACAAAAAATCGAGTCTGACTTTGATAGAGAGATGAAGAAATTATTGAGTTAGAAAGTGTATGTTGTGTATAAGAAGTGATACTTATATCTTCAAAGGGTACATAACGCTATGTACCCTTGAGGGAGTTTTTTAAGAGTGTTAGATAGGTAAAACTCTAATGTTTTGAGAGAGTTTCTCTTTTAAGATATTTTCTATGGCGAAGAGTGTTCCTGTGCTTGAGCTTGCACAGCCGTTACATGCACCTAGGTATCTGATGTAGATGTCTATGTCTTCTCCGTTGTCTTTAATGTCAAGAATTTCCATATCTCCACCATCCATAATGAGCATTTGACGGATGTTAGCATCTATCACTTTATCTACAGCTTTGATACGCTGAACGATGGTCATCTCATTGAAGTTTGCACTTCCTGTTCCTAATGCGTCTGCGGCTTTGCTCATTTTCTCTTTTTCATACTCTTCAAGTAAATCAACCAAATAAATATCTTTAGCTTCATGTCCACCAGGGCGAATACATGATTTACAAAAAGCACCTGCTTTTGTATAGTCTGTTATCTCTTCTATAGTTGTAAGGTCATTAAGACGAATAACCTCTTGAAGAGTAGATAGGGAAACTCTAGCACATTCACATACAATGATTTCCTCTTCAAAACTCTCCATGTCAACACCTTTATATTGAGCTGCTGCTTTTTTGATAACATCATATGCCATAACAGAACAGTGCATCTTCTGTGGTGGAACTGCTGGTGTGTCTGGGTTGTCACGCATTGCCATCTCAACGTCTATATTTGTGATTTTGACAGCCTCATCTACTGTTTTACCTTTACAAAGTTCAGCCATTGTGTCAGAAGAAGCGATAGCTGTACCACAACCAAAACTCTTAAACTTAGAGAGCATAATCACATCACTAATAGGATGTACTGCCCAGTAAAGACGTACTGCGTCTCCACAACTCTCAGCACCAAAGTCAGCAACGATAAGTGTAGCACCCATCTCTTTTGCTTGCTCTTCTGTAATCTCACCCATATTTTGTGGGTTGTTCATCAAGTTTGTTACTTTGTTACTGTACTCATCCCAGATGCTACCACCTACTAAACTATCTATTCCCATTTTATATCCTTTAATCTTTTCAACTTATAATGACTCGATTGTATCGACCATTTTTAATGATGATGTGAGTCTAAACCACTCTCATGACCTTTTGGTGCGTATGCGTAAGAGCTTGAAATACCTCTAAGTCTTACTACGGCTGCTTGAACTACTTTTAGTGTATAGTCTAACTCTTCTTGAGTTGTGTAACGGCTTAGAGAAAAACGAATGGCTGTGTGAGCTAAGTCTTCAGCTGCTCCTATGGCTTCCATAACAGAGTTTGCTTCTAAGTCTTCACTTGCACAAGCTGACCCTGTACTCGCACCTATACCTGCACGGTTTAAGTCCCATAACATGGACTCACCCTCGATACCTCTAAATGAAATAAGGATGGTATTTGGTGTTCTTTTTTCTCTAGGAGTTACTACAAAAGTGTCTGCTATTTTAAGAAGTTCATCTTCAAAATCATCTCTTAGCTCTCTAATGTCTGTCATCTCATAGTCAAGTGCATCTACAGCAGCTTCTATGGCTTTACCCATACCTACTATACCTGCAACGTTCAGTGTACCTGAACGGTAACCATTCATCTGCGAACCACCATGAAGAAGAGGCATAAGCTCTTTACCTTTTTTCATGTAAAGTGCACCTACACCTTTAGGTCCATGAAACTTGTGTGCTGAGAAGGTAAGGTAGTCTACATTAAATGACTGAACATCTACAGGAAGTTTACCTATAGCTTGAACTGCATCTGTATGAAAAAGTACTTTATGCTCTTCACAAATGTCACCAATCTCTTCTACAGGAAAGATAGCACCTGTTTCATTGTTTGCCCACATGATAGAGACTAAAGCAGTTTTACTAGTAATGTTATCTCTTACACTTTGAGCTTCTACAATACCCTCTTTATTAATAGGTAAATAAGTAACTCTACATCCCATACTCTCAAGAAACTTTGCAGTTGCTATGATAGATGGATGTTCTACCTCACTTATCATGATATGGTTTTTTCTACCTGTAAGTATATACTCAAAATAGATACTTTTAAGTACCCAGTTGTTACTCTCTGTTGCACAAGAGGTGATAACTACAGAGTCTTCTCTGTTCGCATGTATCCCTGCATATATTTTCTCCATACCAGTTTTAATCCCTGGATGTGTATCAGATGCAAAGGAGTGAAGTGAGTTTGGATTACCGTACTTTTGTACAAAGTAAGGTTCCATCGCTGAGAAAACCTGTGGATCTACTATAGTTGTTGCATTATTGTCTAAATAAACGTTCATATTATTCCTTTGAAAACGATATCCAATTTTAATTAGGAGTAAATTAGTCCTAATTAGTTTTTCCTATACTACGCAGTTATTCTTAAACTAACATAAAATATAAATTAAAGAGGAGAATTATACTCCTAATTAGATTATGTTCACTTGATTTGTGTCAAGTGAACTGTTTAAAAAGGAGGGAGTTAGACTAAAAGTTTGAAGGTGTAGGGGTGTTAATAAGGTTGTAAAACTCACTTCTTGTACGTTCATCACTCTTAAAAAGTCCACGAAGTGCAGAACTTACAGTTGTAGAGTTAATCTTTTGGACACCTCTCATCTCCATACACATATGACGAGCATGAAGTACAACAGCCACACCTTTAGGTTTGATAGTTCCTAAAATCGCATCGGCTATCTGTTCTGTCATCTGCTCTTGTATCTGAAGTCGTCTTGCATAAACATTGACAATACGAGGTATTTTAGAAAGACCTACAACTTTACCATTGGGAATGTAAGCTACATGCGCACGTCCGATAATAGGTAGCATATGGTGTTCACACATAGAGTAAAACTCAATATCACGTACTAAAACCATCTCATCATTACTCGTAGTGAAAAGTGCTTGGTTGAGTATCTCTTTTGGGTCTTGCTCATAACCTTCAGTAAGAAACTTTAGGGCTTTTGCTACACGTGAAGGGGTTTTAAGTAGCCCTTCGCGTTTTGGGTCTTCACCTAAAAGTTCAAGGACTTTAGTGATAGCTTGTTCAAATTCTTCTTCTTTTGACATGTATATTCCTAAGTAGGGTGGATTTATTTTCATATTGTATCTAAGTATAGTTTAACTATTTTTCATCTGCTTTGAATATATGGTTAATTTTTGTATCGCATCTTCTGAAAAGTAATCTATCTGCTTAGGATGGTTTTCATGATAAACATAGACTTTAGACTTAAGTAAAAGATATGTTTTATGGGGCAAATTATAGCTAGATTATACTCTCAATTCTTTTTTTAGTAAATTTTAGATAAAATCACGCAATTATATATAAAAGGATTGTAGTGAAAGTTACAGTAAACAAAACAGACGAAGCAAACGTAATCGTAAGTGGTACAATAGAAAAAAGTATTGTTGAAGCAAATGTTGAAAGACTTGCAGTTCAAGCAGGTAAAGAGATAAAAGTAGATGGATTTAGAAAAGGTAAAGTACCAGCACATGTAGTAAAAAAACTACATGGTGAAAAACTTGTTCAAGATGCTGAAGCAGATGCACTTAAAGATCTTATCGATTCTGGTATTAAAGAAGCAGGTATAAACGCGTCTGATGTTTTAGGACAACCTACATTTAAAAAATATGACAAAACAGATGCTGGTATAGAAGTTGAAGTAGAGATTTCTGTAAGACCAACATTTAAAGCTGAAGGGTACATGGATGTAGTACCTGCATTTGAAAAACCAACAGCTACAGATGATGAAGTAGATGCAAAACTTACAGAGATTGCAGCACAACAAGCACCATTTGAAGCTATATCTGAAAAGCGTACAGTAAAAGATGGTGATACAGTTATAATTGACTTTGAAGGTTTCGTTGATGCTGTAGCATTTGATGGTGGAAAAGCAGAGAAATTCTCACTTAAAATCGGTTCAGGTCAATTTATCCCAGGATTTGAAGATCAAATCATCGGTATGAAGTATGAAGAAGAGAAAACAGTAACTGTTACTTTCCCAGCAGAGTATCAATCAGCAGACCTTGCAGGTAAAGAGGCAGAGTTTAAAGTAACACTTCATGAGATTCAAGAGCAAGTAGTTCCTGAAATCAATGACGAGTTAGCAAAAAAACTTCTTCAAGGTGAAGAAGATGCAACAGTAGATACACTAAAAGAGAAAGTAAATGAGCAAATCGTATCTGAAAAAGTAGCAAAATTATTTAACGAAGATTTAAAGCCTAAGCTTATCGAAGCGTTAGTAGCACACTTTGACTTTGCACTTCCAAACAACATAGTTGACCAAGAAGTAGATGCAAAAGTAAATGAAAAAGCAAGAAACATGAGTGAAGAAGAGCTTAATGGTTTCAAAGAGAACCCAGAAAAAGTAGATGAACTTCGTAATGAAGTAAGAGCAGATGCAGCAGCAAGTGTAAAAGCTACATTTATTGTAGATGCATTGGCTAAAGCTGAAGAGGTAGCAGTAAATGATCAAGAAGTATCTCAAGCTATCTATTATGAAGCGATGATGAGTGGTCAAAACCCACAAGAAGTGATTAAGTATTATGAAGATAATAACTTACTTCCAGCAGTTAAAATGGGTATGATTGAAGATAAACTATTTGGTAAAATGCTTGGTCTAAACTAATAGCATTTATCTAATAAACAAGTAACAACTTCGTGTTGTTACTTGTTTTGTTAACGCTTCTAATGTATATTCAAGTTGATTCAATAATCTATTTAACTATATATTAATTAAAGGTAAAAAATGAGTTATATTCCATACGTAGTAGAACAAACAGGTAGAGGTGAGAGATCTTACGATATCTATTCACGTCTTTTAAAAGATAGAATTATCATGTTAAGTGGTGAAGTAAATGACCAAGTGGCTTCTACTATAGTAGCTCAGTTACTTTTTCTTGAAGCACAAGACCCAGATAAAGATATATATTTTTATATTAACTCTCCAGGGGGAGTTATCACTTCAGGACTCTCAATGTTTGACACGATGAACTACATCAAGCCAGACATTGTAACTATCTGTATGGGTCAAGCAGCTTCTATGGGTGCATTTTTATTGGCTTCAGGAACAAAAGGTAAGCGTTATGCTCTACCAAATGCACGTATTATGATTCATCAACCTTCAGGTGGAGCTCAAGGGCAGTCAACCGATATACAGATACAAGCACAAGAGATACAGAGACTTAAAGATACACTCAATGAGATTTTAGCAGAGCAGACAGGTAAAACAGCAAAACGTATAGAAAAAGATACAGAACGCGATAACTTTATGTCTTCTAAAGAAGCGGTTGAGTATGGTCTTATCGATAAAGTGTTAACAAAAAGTTTTGCATAAGGTTTTATGATGATTAGAGAAATAGTAGTATACCCCGATAAAAGATTGAAGCTTATCTCTAAAGAAGTAAAACTATTTAATGGTGCATTACATGATTTACTTGATGATATGTATGAGACTATGTGTGCTAAAAATGGTGTAGGACTCGCTGCTATTCAAGTAGGTGTTGAACAAAGAGTACTTATTATCAATGTTCCTATAGAGGCTAAAGAGGGTGAAGAAGATCAACCTAAAGAGAATACTTTAGAGATGATAAACCCTGTTATCGTAGAACAAGATGGTGCAGAGAAGTACCAAGAGGGTTGTCTCTCTATTCCTGGTGTTTATGAAGATGTTGAGCGTTCTAAGCATGTGAAAGTAGAGTACCTAGACAGAGATGGAAACCCACAAACCATAGATGATGATGCTTTTCTAGCAGTAGCAATACAACATGAAATAGACCACCTAAACGGTAAAGTCTTCATAGAAAAACTCTCTTACATCAAACGAAAAAAGTTTGAAAAAGAGTGGAAAAGAAAGTTAAAAGAGGGGTAAATACTCCAAAACATTACAATTTGACATATTTTCAAACTTTTTCTTAAACTTGTGTCACACTACTACTATGAATGCAAAAAATCATAGTGGTAATCTTCCACCCCAAACAATCAAAGTTAAAACAGTAAAACAAAAAGAGAAAAAACAAGCCATAGTCAATAGGCTTACTTGTGCAACTCTTGAAGGTGTGAATGCCAAGGTGATAGAAGTTGAAGCTACCTTTACCAAAGGGCTACCAGGTTTTGCTGTGGTGGGTCTAGCTAGTAGTGATATACAAGAGTCTAAAGAGCGTACAAAGTCGGCTCTACTTACTAATGACTTTATTTTTCCTCCTTTAAAAGTAACGATAAATCTGAGCCCAAGTGACCTTAAAAAGCGAGGAACACATTTAGATTTAGCCATGGGGCTTTTGATAGCTTTACATAAAGTAAAGATAGAAGAAGAGGGGCTTTTTGTATTTGGTGAGTTGGGGCTAGATGGTAAGGTCAAGAGTAGCTCTATGTTATTTCCTCTTGTTTTGTCTTTAAAAGAGCAAGGACTTATTAAAAGAGCCATCGTTCCCACAGAAGCCATAGAGTATTTAAGTCACATATCTGCTGTAGATTTTATTGCAGTAGATACGTTAAGTGAAGCGATACAGATAGTTAAAAATAGAGATTTTAAGGCTAATGTAGAGAGATTTTCTTATGAGTCTGATACTTTTTGTATAGATAAAACAGCCTACTATTTTGAGAAAAAGTATGAGAGTGATTTTATGGAGGTTAAAGGGCAGTCTATAGCAAAGAGAGCTTCACTCATAGCAGCTGCAGGGATGCATAACTTTTTAATGGAGGGTAACCCAGGGTGTGGTAAGAGTATGATAGCTAAACGTATTAAAGATATACTTCCTCCTCTTTTTGAAGAGGAGATACTCTCTATTGCTAAACATCAATTTTTAGATGGTGTAACACCTACCTTTACAGCACTCCGCCCGATACGTTCCCCGCACCATACTGCTACTTCAGCTTCTATCTTTGGAGGTGGCTCATCTATGGCAAAAATAGGTGAAGTAGCTTTAGCTAATAAGGGTATCTTATTTTTTGATGAACTTCCTCACTTTTCTAAAAATATCTTAGAGGCATTAAGAGAACCATTACAAGATAAAAAGGTTCATATAGCCCGTGTCAATGCTAAGATAGAGTATGAAGCAGATATTATGTTCGTTGCAGCTCAAAATCCTTGTCCTTGTGGAAACTTACTCTCTAAAGTGCGTGCATGTCGTTGTAGTGAAGTAGAGATAAAACGCTATCAAAATAAGCTTTCAGATCCTTTTTTAGATCGTATAGACCTTTTTGTAGTGATGCAAGAGGTGAGTAGTGATGATAGAGGAGATATAAGTTCTAAAGAGATGCATGAAGCAGTACTTAATGCCTTTAAAATACAAAAACATAGAGGACAGCAGAGACTCAATGGAAAGTTAACTGAAGAGGAGATAGAGTATTTTTGTCTTTTGTCTGAAGATGCACAGAAGATACTTGAAGGGGCTATTGGTAAATTTGGACTTTCACATAGGAGTATAGCGTCTGTGAAAAAGATAGGTAGAACGATAGCAGACCTTAATACCCATGAGAAGATAGAAAAGTCTGATTTATTGGAAGCTTTGAGTTATAGACGTAGAAAGTAGTTTAAGTACATACTAGTTTAGTAACTACAAATCCACCTACAACAAGCCAAATAAACATACTTAATGCTGTATATACAGGAGCAAGTCCTAAGCCTCTAAACTTAGAAAAAATAGTTCCCATTCCTAGAGCAGTCATAGCCATAGTCAGTAAAAAGGTATCTATTTGGTTGATAATATCAACGATGTTTTGTGGGACAAGTTGTAATGAATTAAATCCTGCTACACCAATAAAGTATACTGCAAACCATGGGATAACCAGTTTCATTTTACTCTCAGAATCTGTCCCCTCTTTTTTTGCACTATACGCAAGGTAAAGACCTAGGACTATAAGCATAGGGGCTATCATGATGACACGTGTCATTTTAACAATTACTGCTGCATTTGCCATTTCAGCTGAAGCATTAGGTATAGAAGCAGGAACTGCAACGACTTGTGCTACTTCATGGATAGTCCCTCCTACGTAGATACCAAACTCTCTTGGACTCATGTGTAAAAAGCCAGTGGCATGTTCAAAAATAGCCGTATAGAGTACAGGGTAGAGGAACATAGAAATAGTTCCAAAGAGTACAACCATAGAAACGGCTATGGCAGTTTTATACTCTTCAGCTTTAAGTACAGGCTCCGTAGCAAGTACAGCAGCTGCTCCACAAACAGAAGCACCTGAAGCGGTAAGTATAGAAGTGTCTTTCTCCATACCAAAGATTTTAAATCCTATCCATGAACCAAAGATAAGGGTAGTTGAGAGCATAATAAGTGAAACTAAAAAACCATCCATTCCTACTTCTGCAATCTGTTGAAAGGTGATACGAAAACCGTAAAGTACAATAGCAAAACGTAAAATCTTTTTCCCTGAAAAAGTAATACCACTTTGCCACGCTTGTGGGGTTTGGTTATGAAGTGTATTGGCATAGAAAATACCCATAACAATACCAATGACTAGAGGAGAGAGTCCTAAATCTTTTATAAATGATATATCTGAGATAAAAGTGGCAGCAGCTGCGAATATAGCAACAAAAAAGACACCACTTAGGGTTCCATTACGATGAGCAGGAGAAAAAGGCATAGCGTTCCTTCAAGAGAATTGATAATAATTGTAAAATTCTACTATAATTTTGATACAATTACAAATAAATAAAATAAAAAACATTCATAAGTTTTATGAATACAAAGAGAAAACATGAAATTAACACTCAGACAGATGCAAATTTTTTTAAATGTGGCAAACTTGGGACACTTAACAAATGTTGCAAAAGATATGAATTTAAGCCAATCTGCTATCTCTATGTCCATTAAAGAGTTGGAAAATATTTTGGGAAGACCTGTCTTTGATAGAATTAATAAAAAATTAGTTCTCAATGAAGTAGGACGTGCTTTTTATAAAGAGATAGACCCACTATTTAAAAAGCTTTCAGATATAGAGTATGAGTTTAAAAATTCTGAAAATAAAGGGATGATACGTGTGGGGGCAAGTACTACTATTGTAGATTATTTAATGCCTTCAATCATCTGTAGTTATATGAGTGCTTATCCTGATGTAAAGATTACTCTAAAAGAAGGCAATACTAAAGAGATTACAGAAATGATAAAAAAAGGTATTATCGATGTAGGTTTTGTAGAAGGATTTGTCTCTGGTTCTGATATTATAAAAAAAACGATAGGAATAGATGAACTGTTAGTCATCACTGCAGATAAAAACTTAACTAAATCCTATTATATAGATGAACTCGCATCTAAAAGATGGGTACTTCGTGAAGAGGGGTCTGGAACAAGAGAAATTTTTTTAGACTATATTAAAGAGAAAGTAGATGATTTAAATATCTTTTTTGAGTTAGGACATACTGAATCTATAAAGAGTATTTTAATGAATCGTGAGTGTTTAACTTGCATCTCTAAAATAGCTGTAGAGAGTGAAATAAGTGAAGGAAAATTACATAAGGTAGATGTGAAAAACTTTTCATGCAAAAGAGATTTTTTGATGATTTATCATAAAGATAAATACCATAGTTCACTCTTTGAAAAATTTCTTTTTTTCTCAAGAAAACTTATGGTTCAAATGCTTGAAAATGAAAACAGTGTAACTTATAAAGAGAAGTAGCTAGTTTTAAAAAGTTATAGTATAATTCAAGCAAATCAAAAAATATAGGATTTAATTTATGGATAAAAGCTTCTTAGTATTTATGGGCATTGGTATAGGTGTTTTATACTTAACAACAAATTTTATAGGTGACATTCAACAAGAAGATGATAGATATCAGAATGAAGAGTATAAAGAAAAAAATCAATTTAACAAATATCAGACAATAGACAGTATAGGGCGTAGTGTCTTAGACCTTACTGGAGTAGATAGTTCAACACAACTAAAAGCTTGGAATAAGAGTAATTTAAAAAATGAATTTTTAGAAGTGTTTCCAGATTTTGATGAGATGAAAAAGTTTGTAAAAGAGCGAACTAGAGGTGACGCATTACAGACAAAATTAAGAAGAACTATTGATACAGTAGAAAATGGATATTTTTCAGGAACGATGAGTGCCGAAGAGGCTAAACGAATGCTTAGCTCTCTATAAAAAGGGAACTTCCCCCTTTTTTGATTAACGACAAGGGTTAATCATCTTATTTCTATCTGAGTAAAGATAAACTTCTACTCTTCTATTTAATCCTCTATTTTTTGCACTGTTATTTGGTGCAATTGCTTTATTATAAGAACATCCTTTTGTTGCAGGGTATCCATTTGTTGAAAGTATAGTAGCTACAGTATTAGCTCTTTTTTGAGATAAATCTTGGTTAAATGCATAACTTCCTTGATCATCTGTAAATCCTGCTACACCTACGATAGTTTTTGGATAATTTGCTAAAAGTTTAGCTACTTTTCTTACTTTAGATTTTGCACGTGATTGAAGTCTTGCTGAACCTGTTGCAAACATCATAGGATCTCTAAACATAATTTTTACATAGTTACTTGTTTTAGAGACAATAAGTTCATTGTTAGGGTCAAGGGCTGCTAATGGGTCATTATTTACACCTGTTCCTAATGCTCGTGCTATTTCATTGGCTTGATTATCCATGCTATAGCCTATTGCACCACCAGTTGCTGCACCTAATGCTGCACCAAAGAGTGCATTACGTCCACTGTGACTACCAGAATTTGCTCCTATTAAAGCACCCGCCATCGCACCTAGTAGTGCACCACCTGTAGCGTTGCTATTACTACTCTCTACAAGACCAGGTTGTGTACTTGCACATCCTCCTAGCATAGCTACAGAGATAGCAGCAGCAAGAAGAGGTTTTCTTATATTTCTTTTCATTATGAACTCCTAAATTTATTTACTTTATTATATCAAATAAAAGTGATAAATATGTGCTAGGAGTGCATAGAAGTAATTTTTTCATGCCATTGGAAGAGTTTTTTCTCAAATCCTATCTGTTGAGTTTGATAGAAGTGAAAAGGTTTTGTTACATAAGATTGTTTTACCCACCCTCCAAAATTGTGCGGATTGATATAGGTTTTTGCATGAGTTTTAATATGTGAAGGAATAGGTTCTATTGCTCCTTCCTCAATAGCTTTTAATGCTTTGTTAATAGCCATATACGCACTATTTGACTTAGGTGAAGAGGCAAGGTAAATAACCAATTGGGAGAGAGAAATACGTGCTTCAGGGTAGCCTATATGTTTAACTATATTAAGTGTTGAGCTTGCTAGGTTTAGAGCAGGTGGGTTAGCATTTCCTATATCTTCACTAGCGAGTATGGCTAAACGTCTAGCTATAAATTCAGCAGGCTCTCCCCCATCAATAAGCCTTGCAAGATAGTAGATAGAAGCATCTATATCTGAGCCACGAATACTCTTTATCATAGCAGAGGTTAACTCGTAGTGACTCTCACTCTCTGAACTTCCTACTTGCATAGCATGAGGTCGTATCTGTTTAAGTATTGAAAGAGTAATAGGTGAAGCTACCATTTTTGCACTCTCTAGTAAGTTTAACATTGCTCTTGCATCACCTGAACTAGAAAAGACCAAATAGGATTCTGCCTCTTTCTCTAGTACTATGGACTCTAATTTTATTATTTTTTGAAGATAATTTAGCATCTCTTTAGATGGGAGTGCTTCAAGCTCAAAAAGGTGAGAACGTGAACGTATGGCTGCGGTTAAAGAGTAGTAAGGATTTTCAGTAGATGCACCTATAATAAGTGCTGCATTATTCTCCATAAAAGGTAGAAGTACCTCTTGTTGATTTTTACTTAATCTATGTATCTCATCAATAAAGATAAGAGGTTTTTGAAGTGCATTTTGGTACTCTTTAAATATTTTACGAAGCTCATCTATTTTAAGTGTTGTTGCATTTATTTCATAAAAAGGTCTCTCTAAATAGGTTGCAATAACTCTAGCAAGTGTAGTTTTACCCGAACCTGGAGGACCATAAAAAAAAGCATGAGGCATGGTATGAGCTTCTATAAGTTTTCTTAGAGGAGCTTCCTTATCTAGTAGATGAGACTGTCCTATAATTTCATTGAGTCTCTTGGGACGATATTTTAGGGCAAAATTTATCAAAATTAATCTCTATTATTGAACTTTTTTTCTCTTTCAGCTTTGCTTTTTTGGTAAGCTTTTTCTCTTTCGTTCTCTTCTTTTTGTTTCTCTTCATTGGCTTTGTTATAAATATCTGCCTTAGCATTCTCTTTTCTACGTTTCATAAACTGATGTACTTCATCATACTCTTTACGACTAAAGAAACGTGTTTTACTTGTAGGGAGGTTATTGAGTTCTATTCCACCAAAAGCGATACGCTTTAAGTCAAGTACTTTTGCTTCAAAGTATCCAAAGAAACGTCTAAGCTCTCTATTTTTCCCTTCGGTTATCGTAACACGTAGTTTTGAAAAGTTTTTACCCTTTCCACGTATTTCAAAGTGTGCAAAAGGTGCAAACTCCATACTAAAAATTTTACTCTTTTCATGACCACCTGCACGTGCATCATCAAGTACAAGTCCCTCTTTCATAGCTGTTAGCATCTCAGTGGTTATGGGTTTATCTATTTTGAGATTATAGGTACGGTCTAACTGACTCTCCATAAGTGCAGTGGCAACTTCTGGAGTGTCTGTTAAGAGTAAAAGTCCCTCAGAGGCATAGTCTAGCCTACCTACGGGTACAAAGTGTCTAAATTTACCAGGAAGCTTATGGTAAATAGTAGTTCGTCCTCTGTCATCTTTTTTTGTAACCAAAGAACCTTTTGGTTTATTAAATACAATAATAGTAAGCTCTTTACTAGGCTGTACTCTTCTACCTTTAATGTATATAGTATCATCTGCTTCTACTTCGTACCCAAACTCATTGAGTACTCTTTTATTTAGTGTGACTAATCCCTCTTCTATGAGTTTGTCTGCTTCACGTCGTGAATATTTTGTGTTATGTGAAATATATTTATTTAATCTCATAATATGTCCAATCTTATTTGCTTTTTATATCAGTATTGACCAAGTTATGAATATTTCAATAGCTTGACAATCTTTTGTTATGATAGGAAGGAGTTGTGTCCGACGCTCTTTTAAAATTTCTAAGGATTTTGATATTTGGTTATCGCATAGAGGTAAGCTGGGGTAGATTTACCCCAGACAGAAGTATTAAACTATAAAAATTGTAGGGATAATAAGCGGGTATCTCTTTTTAGTACGAACTACATGCTTTCTAATACTACCTCTAATCTCATTTTCAATATACTTATGGTCTTTCAGTGCTTCTGGTTTCATGTTTAGTAGCATGGTTTCAATAAGTACTTCTATCTCTTTAGCAAACTTTTTATCTTCTTTATCTGGAACAAGACCATGGGTACTAATAATAGGTTTACCTACTACTTTTTGGTTACTTTGTGCTATTTGAGCAACTACAGTCACAATACCATCTTCAGCAAGTTTTTGTCTATCAAGTACTACATCATTTTCGATAGTCATATTGTTTTGGTTATCAATATATGTTTTACCTGTTTTAACTGTTTTAACTTTTTTAAGATATTTAGGTGTTATCTCTACTTGGTCACCATCACTCATAAGCAAGATATTTCTCTCATCTACACCACAAGAGACAGCTGTTTTTGCATGTTTTGCAATATGGTTGTATTCACCATGAACAGGGAGAAAAAACTTAGGCTGAATAAGTCTTAAGATAAGTTTTTGCTCTTCTTGTCCTGCATGACCAGATACGTGAATGTCAGCAAACTCTTTATAACGTACTGTTACACCAGCTTTTACAAGTTTATTCATAAGTCCAGAGACTGAACCCTCATTCCCTGGGATAGCAGAAGCAGAGATGATAACTGTATCTGAAGGTTTAAGTTTGATATGACGGTGTTCATCCGTTGCCATACGGTTAAGAGCAGCCATAGTCTCACCTTGTGAACCTGTAGTAACAATAAGTATCTCATTATCTGAGTACTTAGGTACTTCATGTACTTCAATAAAGTGTTTGTCTTCGATATCTACAAAACCTAAAGCTCTGTTAGTCTCAACATTTCTCTCCATAGAACGACCGATAACACAGATTTTTCTTCCATGTTTTACCCCTCTATCCATCGCTTGGAAAATACGGTGAACATTTGAAGAAAATGTTGACATGATGACTCTTCCTTTTGCAAGGTCAAAAAGTGTGTCAAATGTTTTTCCTACTACTGTTTCACTTTTTGTGTATCCTGGGTTATGTGAGTTTGTAGAGTCAGAGAAGAGACAAAGTACACCTTTTGATCCATAGTAAGCATAACGGTGTAAGTCCATAGTGTAGTTATCTACTGGTGTATGGTCTATTTTAAAGTCAGCAGTATGAATGATAGTTCCTGCTGGAGTCTCTATAGCCAATGAACAAGCATCTATAATAGAGTGAGTGTTGTGTAACCACTCTACTTGTAAATCACCTATAGCATACTGTTTTCTAAGTGTTACAAAGTTAAAGTATTTCGTATCAGCTTTGAGTCCATGTTCATTAAATTTGTTTTCTATCATTGCTAACGCTAAAGGTGTCGCATAAATAGGAAATTTTAACTCTTTGAAAAGGTAAGGCATGGCACCAATATGATCTTCGTGACCGTGTGTAATAATAATAGCTTTAATTTTGTGTTTAATTGTATGTAAATAAGAGAAATCAGGTACTAAAATATCTACACCATGCATCGTCTCATCAGGGAAGCTCATCCCTACATCTATAACAATAGCACTATCTTCTGTCTCTAGTACAGCCATATTCCCACCAATTTCACCTAATCCACCAAGTGGAGTAAAACGGATTTTACCTTTACTTGCTATATCTATCTGCTTCCATGGGTTCATGGTTGCATCTTTGACACGTGCATTCTCCTCTATAGAAGCTCTCATCGTGTCATTTACGGTAGTGACATTTTTACGTTTTGCTCTACCTTTATTGTTGTTTTTATTCGCAGAAGCATTACGGTTTTGGTTAGGTTTATTACTCGGTTTATTTGCCTGAGGCTTTTTAGCTTGTGGACTATTATTGGCTCTATTTTCGTTGTTATTGCGGTTTTGATTCTGATTATTACGATTTCTATTCTGGTTAGGGTTTGGTTTTCTATTGCCATTTGGTGACTCTGGGTCTTGTACGTTTCCATTAGGTGTTTTATTTTGGTTAGGGTTAGGTTTTCTATTTGGGTTCGGCTTATTTTGGTTATTTGGTTTACTTGCTCTGTTTTGACTTTGTGTATTATTCTTTTGTCTATGTGGGTTAGGGCGACGTTCTCTTGGTGTCGTTGCTTGTGTTTTTTGCTCTTGACTTTGAGAGTTTTCGTTGTTTTGATTGTTGTTTTCCATCTAAATTACCTTTTAATTCATTATATATGTGATGATAAGTAGATGTCCCAGCTTCATGAGGTCGTAAGTTAGAGTTAAGCTCTAGCTTTTCAAAAGTTTGACTTACAATATCTTTAGAAAAAACAGTTGCAAGGTTTTTAGAGAGCTTTTTACGTGGTTGTGCAAAAGCAATCTTTAAAAACATTTCAAATTTTTCGTCATCTTGTGACTGATTTTTCTCTATTAAAAGCACTGCTGAAGTAACGTTTGGAGCGGGTACAAATGCTTCGGGCTCAACCTCGAAACAGAGTGTCGCTTTTCCTACACTTGAAGCTAAAACAGAGAGAGCTGAAAACTCTTTTTGTTTTACTTCTGCCGAAAACTTTACGGCTACTTCTTTTTGAACCATTACCAAAATACTTTGGCAATGTTCATCTTTAAATGCTTTTAAGATGATATTGGTCGCGATATAATAGGGTAGGTTAGCTACTAAATGATAAGGCTCATTTAGTAAACTTCCTGACTCCCAACGCTCAAGCACATCTCCACAACGTAACTCAAAACGACCCTCGTGAATCGGGGTTTCAAATTCGTTTGTAAGATGCTCACATAATCTTTTGTCAACCTCAAATGCTGTGACATTTCGAACTCCTAGGAGTTCCTTAGTTAAATCACCTAAGCCAGGTCCAATCTCTGCAACTTTTAAGTTGTCGTTGGGCATCGCTTGGATGATTTTATGGAGATATACATCATTTTTTAAAAAGTTTTGACCAAATTTTTTAGAAGCGAACTCGGCTAAATTTTCAATAATCATACTATAATCTACCTTTATACTCTATACTAATCCCTTGCTTGGGATAATTTTTGTATAATTCTACCATAAAAATAAGATAAAATGGACAATTAATGGATTATTTTGCAAAACGTATTATTCCTTGCTTAGATGTAAATAACGGTAGGGTAGTAAAAGGTGTTAATTTTGTAGGGCTTCGTGATGCTGGAGATCCAGTAGAAGTGGCATATCGTTACAATGAAGAGGGTGCAGATGAGATTACTTTTCTTGATATAGGTGCGACACATGAAGGAAGAGATACTATCGTAGATGTAGTAAAGCAAGTGGCTAAAGAGGTGTTTATCCCTCTTACTGTTGGTGGGGGCATACGTGAACTTTCAGATATTTACAATTTACTCAATGTTGGATGTGATAAAGTAAGTATCAACTCAGCTGCTATTAAAAGACCAGATTTCATAGAAGAGGGTGCAAAACGTTTTGGTTCACAATGTATGGTTGTAGCTATTGATGCCAAAAGAGTGGGTGAAGATAAATGGAACATCTTTACACATGGTGGTCGTAATGACACAGGCTTAGATGCATTAGAGTGGGCAAGAGAAGCTTACAACAGAGGTGCAGGGGAGTTACTGGTTACCTCTATGGATGCAGATGGTACTAAAGCAGGTTTTGATAACCTCCTCAATAAAAAGATAGGGGAACTTGTAAATATTCCTGTTATCGCTTCAGGTGGAGCAGGAACGATGCAACACATAGAAGAGGCATTTACTCTAGGGTATGCAGATGCTGCATTAGCTGCTTCTATCTTTCACTTTAGAGAGATAGATATTATGGATCTTAAACACTACCTTAAAGAAAAAAATATTCCAGTGAGAATATAATGCAAGAAAAATCACCTTGCATCGTTTGTGCAGGAGAGAGTGAACAGTTTACTTTTGCGAAACCTATAGGTATAGGTATGACAGATGTTGCTATTAACTTAACAAAAATCTGTTTAAGTGAAAAACCTGAGTCTATTCTTTTTGTTGGTACAGCAGGTTCGTATGGAACAAAAAATATTTTTGACATTGTAGAGTCTCAAAGTGCTGTCAACATAGAAAATAGTTTTTTCACCTCAAATGCATACTCTCCTATTGATAACAGTGTGAGTATATTAAAAGATGTTTCACGTGAAACAATTGTAAACTCTTCACACTATATAACTACGGATGAGTCATTGTCAAAAGAGTATTTAAGTCATAATGTAGAGATAGAAAACATGGAGTTTTATGCTGTACTTAAAGTAGCTAAAGCATTTAACATACCTGCTAAAGGTATTTTAATAGTAACAAACTACTGTAATAAAAATGCACATAAAGACTTTATAGCTAACCATAAAGAAGCGATGTCTAAGCTAACAGAGTATATAAACACAAAATAAATCCACCATAGGGATATTAAAATGAATAAAAAAATCTTACAAGATTATACAAAACAAGAGTTATCAGAGATAATTAAACCAGCATTTCGTGCAAAGCAGATTTGGAATTGGGTTTATCATAAGTATGCTTCTTCTTTTGATGAGATGCTAAATCTTCCTAAAGCGATGAGAGAAGAGTTAGACAAAGAGTTTACCTTGACGCCACTTAAAGCACTCACTGTGCAAGATAGTATAGATGGAAGTCGTAAATACCTTTTTGAACTTCATGATGGTCATACGGTTGAAGCAGTACTTCTTCTTATGAGAGATAAGGAGTACCATGAAGATGGTTTTGTAAAGCATCAGGAACGCTATACTGTCTGTATCTCCTCTCAAGTAGGGTGCAAGGTAGGGTGTGCCTTTTGTTTGACTGCAAAGGGTGGTTTTATGCGTAACTTGACAGCTGGTGAGATTACAGAGCAGTTACGTATGATTAAAAAAGACAACACTATAGATGCTAACCGTCGTGTCAATATTGTCTATATGGGTATGGGTGAACCTCTTGACAATTTAGATGCAGTTGTTAAGTCTGTAAAGATATTTGCAGATCCTGATGGTATGGCTATTGCCACACATCGTCAAACGATTTCAACTTCAGGACTCAGTTCTAAGATTGTCAAGCTTGGTGCAATGGAGTTAGGTATTAACTTAGCTATCTCCCTCCATGCAGTAGATGATGAGTTGAGACAACAGTTAATGCCTATTAACAAAGCGTACAACATACAGTCTATTATCGATGCTGTAAAGAACTTTCCTGTAAACGATAGAAAGAGGGTAATGTTTGAATACCTTGTCATTAAAGATGTCAACGATGACATTAGTGCAGCGAAGAAACTACTCTCTTTGCTTGACGGAATAAAAGCAAAAGTAAACTTGATTTACTTTAACCCTTATGGAGGAACAGAGTTTAAACGTCCTTCTGTTAAAGATATGAAAGCGTTTCAAGAGTACTTAACATCAAGAGGTTTACACTGTACAATACGAGAATCTAAAGGCTTAGATATCTCTGCTGCTTGTGGTCAACTTAGAGAACAAGAGTTAGAAGGGGAGGTATAATATGTCAGCTTTAGAACTTTCTATGTTAGGGTTTATTGGTTTAGTAGTGGGTACTGGAATAGGGTGGTTGATTTACGACTCTCGTTCTGAGAATGAGAAGTAAGGTTCTCCCTTACCTCTCATTTTACCCTCTATTAAAAACACGTTTATCTTTTTCACAAATCAAATCTTTCATTGCTCTAAAATCACTTTTACTCTCTATATAATAATCTGCACCATAAGTAAATTTAATACTATGTGCATGTAACATAAGCCTAGATGCTCCATGTTGGATTAGTCTCTCTTCAGGAGACTGTGTAAGGTCTAAGTAGTCATCACTCGCTTCATAGGTAGCTCCATAAATAGGATCGCCCAAAATAGGATGTTTCACGTGAAACAAATGTACACGTATCTGGTGGGTTCTTCCTGTGTGTGGGTAACAAGCAACTAAAGTAGCATCTAGTTTTTCATCGTAGGTAAGAGGTGTAAAGTCTGTATGTGAAGCCTTACCATCGGGGTCTATAAAGACTTTATGTTTAGTTGTCTCATAGCCTCCCTTGTTGACAGAAATAGATTCATAACTAGAGAAAGACTCTGTCAACTCTCCGTCAACCCACGCCAAATAAGATTTTTTAATCTCCTTTGTTTCAAACATCTTTTTGAGTTTTCGTTCAGCAGTTTTATGTTTAGAAGCTAAAAGTAGGCCTGATGTTTCCATGTCAATACGGTGACAAGCGTTTGCATTGTCACCTGCTAAAGTACGTACTTCGTCAAGCATGGAGTAGGGGGTAGCCATAGTATTGGGATGTACCAAAACACCAGAGTGCTTTTCAAAGACCATAAAGTCTTTGTTGTGAAAAAGAGCATTTTCTCCACGACCTTTAGCTCTAAAAAAGACCATCTCTATGTCACCCTTTACCATCTTGCCTGTGTGTGTCATGGATTGTCCATCTATGAGTAAACGTCCCTTTGCGATGTGTCTTTGTGCTTGACCTTGTGTAAAGTTTAGTGTACGCATAACATACAAAAATGCAATGACTTCTTCTTCTATGTGGAACTTCTCTTTTACGAATGGCATTTAGCTAACCCCTTTGTAACTGCTATTTTGATAGAATTCTATCATAAATTATAGATAGGATGTTAATATGGTAGAAAGATATGCTAGAGAAGAGATGACAAAAAACTGGACACAACACGCAAGATATGCAGCATGGCTAGAAGTAGAAAAAGCTGCTGTAAAAGCTTGGAATAAACTAGGGCTTATCCCCGATGATGACTGTAAGAAAATAGTAAAAAATGCTACTTTTTCAGTAGAGAGAATAGAAGAGATAGAAGCAGTAACTAAACATGATTTAATCGCGTTTAACACATCTGTGAGTGAAAGTCTTGGTAAAGAGTCAAGATGGTTTCACTATGGAATGACTAGTTCAGATGCAGTAGATACAGGGGTTGCACTTCAGATGAGAGACTCTTTAGACATTATTATCAAAGATGTAAAGATGCTTATGAAGTCTATCAAAAAAAGAGCTAAAGAGCATAAGATGACACTTATGGTAGGGAGAAGCCATGGTATTCATGGAGAGCCTATAACTTTTGGTCTAACTCTTGCCGTATGGTATGATGAGATGGCTAGACACCTTAAAAACCTCAAACAAACGAGAAAAGTCATAGCCGTAGGACAAATTTCTGGTGCTATGGGTAACTTTGCTCATGCTCCACTCAAGCTAGAAGAGTACGCGATGAAAGAGCTTGGACTTAAACCTGAACCATGTTCAAACCAAGTTGTACACCGTGATAGATATGCAAGACTAGCAACTGCCTTGGCTACAATGGCTTCAAGCATTGAAAAGTTTGCAGTACAAATAAGACACTTACAAAGAACAGAAGTGTATGAGTGTGAAGAGTACTTTGCAAAAGGTCAAAAAGGGAGTTCTGCTATGCCACATAAAAGAAACCCTATTTTAACTGAAAACATTACAGGACTTGCAAGAACCATTAGAGCCTATGCAGCACCTGCTATGGAAAATGTAGCACTATGGCACGAAAGAGATATAAGTCACTCTTCAAATGAGAGATTTTGGTTGCCAGATGCTTTTATCACTACAGACTTCATGTTACACCGTATGAACAATGTTATATCAAACCTAACAGTAATGCCTGAAAACATGATGAAAAATCTAAACTTAACAGGTGGACTTGTATTTTCTCAAAGAGTACTTTTAGAGTTACCATTAAAAGGTGTAAGCAGAGAAGATGCATACAGAATCGTTCAAAGAAATGCAATGAAAGTTTGGGAAGAGATACAACAAGGTAAAAGTACCACCAACAAAAAAGGTGAATCACTCTACTTGTTACACTTACTAGCAGACAAAGAGTTAAGAGAGTCACTAAGTGAAGAGCAGATTAGAGAGTGTTTTAATTTTGACTATTATACTAAAAATGTAAAAGGTATCTTTAAAAGAGTGTTTGGAAAGAAGTAGGATGGTATATATAAAATTTGGAGAATCAAATGAATAATGAAAATTTTGAAGAAGCTTCAACTTTCCTTCAAGGGTTAATTAATAAAGACTTTTTGAATTGAGAAGTGAATATGACAAGGTCATTGATAAAGTTAAAATAGAGAAAGATTCAGACTATAGGATTGCTAGGAATAATAATGATATAAAGTATGATATAGAAGTAGAGAATAATAAATCTCAAGAATATAGAGAAGAGATTAAGAATTAGTGATAAATATGAAATTTTTACCGAGTTCCACAGCTCCAGCTGTGGAACTCATATCAGAATAATAATGAAATTATAAGTTTTCTTGACTTATATAGAGTATTGTGGTTATAATATAATTTATGATAGAAATATCATTTATTTAGTGAGGTAAGGTAGCGATATAGAGCGTTTAGTAAGCCCTAGATGGTTGAGTACTATACTCGTCTTACTTCCATTTATTAATTTAGCCTTTCTTGTAAAAACTTACTATCCAATCCCCATCTTTTTCTTGTTTTAAAATCAATCGTAAATCCTTCATTCCTTTTAATTGCCGATATACTTTCATAGCATTATTTGTTACACCTTCATTTGCTAAAAGCATACCTCTTTCTATGACTTCTGCAATGTTTAATATATCAATAGCTTCTAAGTCATTGGCTTTGTAATGCTTCAAAATATGAATAAAACCTTTTTTTTCATCTCCCATAAATAGAGTCACTTTTTGAGAATTTATATGAAAAATAGCTTTGTTTGTTGCACCATTGATAAAGTCTAGCATCATCTTTTGATTGGGCTTTAATCTTTTCTTTTTTCTACGACTATAAATAAGTTTAATTTCTTTTTGTAATTTCTCTAATTTTTGTGTATGACTCATCTTGTTCTTATCCATTATCTTTTTTGTTGAAGAAGATTATATCAGATATATTTATAGTTGAAAAAGCTAATGTAGGAAAAGTTAAATTTTAAACAATTTTCGATATAATTTCGCCCTAAGTTGTCTCGCCTAAGAGCGTTGCAATGACCCTTTTTTTAGAAAAAGGAAGAGTTATAGACTAGAATAGGTTAGTTACCTATCACCAATAAAACTAAAAGGTTACAACATGAGAAAAGAAATACACCCAGATTACAAAAAGTGTCAAGTAAAATGTGCTTGTGGAAATGAGTTTGAAATTAGAACAAACAAAGAGACTATGTCTGTAGATATTTGTAATGAATGTCACCCATTCTTTACAGGTTCTGAGAAAATTCTTGATGCTGCTGGTAGAGTTGAGAAGTTTAAAAGCAAATATAAATTGTCATAGAACTTTACTCTCTTTCTTGGGGACTTCTGTCCCCAATCTTCAACTATTACTTATTGCCTAAAGGCACCTTATGATTACATTTATCCCCACTCCTATTGGAAACCCACAAGATATTACTATTAGAGCAATAAAGCTTTTTGAAAAAACTGAAATTTTTTTATGTGAAGATACACGTCAGACCAAACGGCTTTTACGGCTTTTAGAAGAGCGATTTGATATGTCGTATCCTGATGCAGAGTTTTACTCTTTCAATGAACACAATGGTGCAGAGCGTTTGGTACAACTAGGTGAAACGTTAGGAGAGAAGCAGGTAGTATATGTAAGTGATGCAGGTATGCCTGTTATCTCTGATCCTGGGCAACTGCTTGTGGAGTATGCTCAAGAGCATGAACTAAAATACGATGTCTTACCAGGGGCATCTGCGGTAACTACTGCGTACGCTGCTAGTGGGTTTGAAGAGGGTAAATTTCTCTTTTATGCTTTTTTGCCACACAAAGGTAAAGAGAGAAGTTCAGCCTTAGCAGAAGCGATGGATAATGGATTTAATACCGTACTGTATGAGTCTCCACATCGTTTAGAAAAGCTCCTTCAAGAGATAGTAACTCTCGATGAAAATAGAGAACTTTTTTTAGCAAAAGAGATAAGTAAAAAATACCAAAGATACTACCGTGGTACAGCGTTAGAGCTAAATGAAACGTTAAAAGAGTTGACTATTCGTGGAGAGTGGGTAGTGGTTATACGTGCTAAAGCAAACAGAGAAAAGAGTTTGAGTTTTACAGAAGTGTTAAATCTTGACTTACCCCCTAAGCCTAAAGCAAAGCTCCTCTCTCAGCTTAGTGACAAGAGTGTAAAAGAGTGGTATGCTCAACTCATTTTGTAGAGAGTATTTTACACCTTAACCCCCTAAAAGTAAAAATTAGATAAAATCTCTTTTATGATTATATATGGAAAACAAGTCTGTTTACATGCCTTAGAGCATCATGCAGAAAAAATAAAAACCGTTTACGTTGCTAAAAAAGGGATACTCCCTAAAGAGCTTTTTCACAAATACCACGACAGTATTAAATTCTTAGAAGAGAAGTGGGCTCAGTCTATGAGTAAAGGTGGCAATCACCAAGGCTTACTCTTAGAGATAGATGAGTTTGAACAAAGTTCTCTCTCTACTATTAAAAAAAGTAATTTTATTATTGTCTTAGATGGTTTAACTGATGTGGGAAATATAGGTGCTATTGTACGTTCAGCTTATGCTCTTGGTGCCGAAGCTGTTATTGCTACAGGGGTTAAACAGTTAAATTTTGCAGCTATTACACGAAGTAGTTCAGGGGCTATGTTAGATATGCCATTTATGGTAATACCAAATGCCTTAGATATATTTAATGAACTAGCGCAGATAGGTTTTACTTTCTATGGAGCTTCTATGGATGGTAAGAGTGTGCAGGATATGACCTTTAATGAAAAAAGAGTACTGGTTTTAGGAAGTGAAGGTAAAGGACTCTCTCGTAAAGTTTTATCTAAACTCAATCATACTGTTTCCATAGAGATGAAACACGCATTTGACTCTTTAAATGTAAGTGCCGCAGCAGCGATTTTAATACATAGGATGGGTCATGCAGTTAAATGAATTACTTGATAAACATAGTATAAAAGAGATAAGTGTAAAGACAAATATCTCTGCGTCAAACCTTCAAATACTGATAGATAATGAGTTTAACCGTTTACAAAAAGTTAAAACTCTAGGTTTTATTTCTATTTTAGAACGTGAGTATAGTTTAGACTTAACAGAGTTAAAAGAAGAGGCATTGACATTTTATCTCAATCATCCAGAGGGTGTCAAAAGCATTGCATTTAGTGGTGAGAGTATAGAAGAGGAGGGGACTTCTAAACTTCTTCTGTTTTTTATACTTTTTCTTTTAGGGTATGCTTCATGGTATTTCTTTACACAGTTTGACAAGAAAAAACTTAGTGGGTTATTACCATTTAACGATGATAAAATAGTAGAAATGTTTACAAAAATAGATACGATACCAGAGACGGAAATAGCCATAGAATCTGTTCTTAAAAAAGAGACAGAATCAAGTGTTGTCAATGTTGTTATATCTGATGAAGTAAACACGACAGTCGTAACACCAAGTGTTACAGCCCAAACAAATACAACAGTAGAACTAAACACTACACTAGATATAAATAGTACCAATGAGAGTAATATATCGTAATATCATATAAGTAAAAAAGAGAGAAAAAATGTTTGATGAAATACAGTTTGAAAAAATAAACCGTTTACCAAAGTATCTATTTGCAGAGATTAATGACTTAAAAATGCAGTTAAGAAGAGATGGTAAAGATATTATAGATTTTTCTATGGGAAATCCTGATGCTGCTACTCCTAAACCTATTGTAGATAAGCTATGTGAAACAGCTATGAAGCCAAAGACACATGGTTACTCAGCAAGTAAGGGTATATATAAACTACGTTTAGCCATGACTAACTGGTACAAAAGAAAGTACAATGTAGATTTAGATCCAAATACTGAGGTTGTAGCAACGATGGGAAGTAAAGAGGGGTATGTCCACTTAGTTCAAGCCATTACTAACCCAGGAGATGTTGCTATCGTTCCTGATCCTACGTATCCTATCCACTCTCAAGCATTTGTATTGGCAGGTGGGTCTGTAGAGAAAATGCCACTTATTTTTGATGAAGAGAATTTTGAAGTAGATGAGGAACAATTCTTTATAGACTTAAAAGCGTCTTTAGAGAACAATGTACCTCAGGCAAAATTTCTTGTAGTAAATTTCCCACATAATCCAACTACTGCAACAGTTACACCGCAGTTTTATGAAAAACTTGTAGCGTTAGCAAAAGAGAAACGTTTTTATATTATCTCAGATATCGCTTATGCAGATATCACTTTTGATGGATATAAAACACCTTCTATCATGGAAGTTGAAGGGGCTAAAGATGTAGCTGTAGAAGCTTATACACTTTCAAAGTCTTACAATATGGCAGGATGGAGAGTAGGATTTATCGTAGGAAATAAAAAACTTATTAGTGCATTACAGAGCATAAAGTCTTGGTTAGACTATGGCATGTTTACACCTATACAAGTGGCTGCAACAGTTGCTTTAGATGAACATCACTATATCCCAGATGAGCAGATTATTCCTCGTTATCAAAAAAGACGTGATGTAATGCTTGAAGCATTTGCAAATGCTGGTTGGAAAATGGGAAAACCAAATGCCTCGATGTTTATCTGGGGTAAAATTCCTCAAAGATGTAGAGCTATGGGGAGTATGGAGTTTGCTAAGAGACTTTTGGTTGAAGCAGGTGTAGCAGTTAGCCCTGGTATTGGGTTTGGTAAATATGGAGATGAGTATGTACGTATAGCACTTATCGAAAATGAAAACCGTATCCGTCAAGCAGCAAGAAATATTAAGAAATTTTTAAAAAATGTAGAGGCGGAAAACAATGGTTAAAATAGGAATACTTGGAGTAGGTACAGTAGGTACAAGTGTTGCAAAAATACTTGAAGAGAATGCTGAATTACTAGAAGCTAGAGCTGGTAAGAAAATAGTCGTAAAATCAGGTGTAGTAAAAAACCTCTCAAAAGATAGAGGTTTAAAGATAACCATAACTGACAATCCTCTTGATGTTGTCAACGACCCAGAGATTGACATTGTTGTTGAGCTTATGGGTGGAGTAAAAGAGCCTTTTGAATTAGTTAAAAAAGCTTTAGCCAATGGTAAAGCTGTTGTCACTGCCAATAAAGCACTACTTGCATACCATCGTTACGAACTTGAAGTGTTAGCAGGTGATATACCTCTTATGTATGAAGCTAGTACAGCAGGGGGTATTCCTATTATCTCTGCACTACGTAACGGACTCTCTGCTAACAACATAGACTCTATTCAAGGTATTATGAATGGAACGTGTAACTATATGCTTACAAACATGATAAACCATGGGGCTAAGTATGATGAGATACTCAAAAAGTCTCAAGAGCTAGGGTACGCAGAGGCAGATCCTACTTTTGATGTAGGTGGGTTTGACGCTTCACATAAGCTTCTTATCTTAGCAAGTATCGCTTACGGTATAGATGCAAAACCTGAAGATATACTCATTGAGGGTATAGAGAACATTACTGCTACTGATGTAGCGTTTGCAAGAGAGTTTGGATACGAAATAAAATCTCTTGGTATCGCTAAAAAAGTAGGTAATGGTGTAGAGCTTAGAGTCCATGCAACCATGATACCTAAAGAGTCAATGATAGCAAAAGTAGATGGTGTAATGAATGCCATTACGGTAATAGGTGATAAAGTTGGAGAGACGATGTACTACGGAGCAGGTGCAGGTGGAGATGCCACGGCTTCTGCTGTTATCTCAGACATTGTAGATATCGTACGTGGAAATACAAACCCTATGTTAGGTTACAAACAAGCACTTAAAAATAAGCTGACACTACTCTCAAAAGATGAGATAAGTACAAACTACTACCTTAGACTAGAGGTTAATGATGAAAGCGGTGTTTTAGCAGCTATAACAAACACGTTAAGTAAGTTTGAAATCTCCATAGAATCTATGCTACAACAACCACATCCAGCAGAAGAAAGAGCAAAACTACTCTTTACAACACATGAGTGTAAAGAGAAAAAAATGAAAGAAGCCATAACAGTATTGAGTAAACTAGATGTTGTGCATGGTGAGATAGCTATGATGAGAATAGAGAAGTAAAGAGCATACTCTTAACTTACTATCTCATAACGTGTATTTTTACCAGTAGTCCCCTCTACTTGTCTAATACACGCTTTTTTTAACAACTCAGCTATATCTCTTGAAGCTGTAGCTGTTGAAGTATCGGCAATAATAGTATATTTCTTCTTACTAAGCCCTCCCAAAAAATTCCCACTCCCCATATCTAAAATCTTATTGAGTACTTTTGTTTGTCTTGCATTGAGTTGACTCTCTTTGTGTCTGTCCCAAAATTTGGTTTTATCTATGATGTAGGTAAGTGACTTTTGTGCATCCATTAGAGCAACATGGAGCGTCTCAAAGAACCACTTACACCATAGGGTAATATCTATAGGGTTTTTTTGTCTAATGTACCCAGTAGTCTGTTCTAATGCTCTGTAGTAAGCTTTTCTATTATTATTGATACTTTTTGACATCGTATAGAGCTTAGAGAGTTGAGAACTTTCAATCTGTGAGAGTACCATGTCAGTAATGGCTCTACCTATACGGCCATTCCCATCATCAAGAGGGTGAATAATGACAAACCATAAGTGTGTAATAGCTGCTTTCATTAGTGAGGCAGGGGTGTTGTTATACCAAGTTATAAAAGCATTCATTTCAGTTTCTAGTTTCTCTCTAGGAGGAGCTTCATAGTAAACTTTTTCTCTACCTATAGCTCCAGAGACTATCTGCATGAGTCCCTCTCCTCTAAAAGAAGCAATATTTATTTTCTGTAAAGAATTTGACTTCTCAAACATAGTATGATGCCATGCAAATATTTTATATAATGATAGTGGCTCATCATAATTAGTATTGGCATCTATGAGTATGTCAACATAGTTGTCCTCTTTGAGCTTTTGTCTATAATGAGTATCTTTTTTAAGCCCCAACTTCTCTTGTATAGAGGAGCGTACACTCTCTCTGTTAAGCATCTCCCCCTCTATGGCACAACTAGCCATAATCTCATCTTCTAAGGCATTGAGCTGTGTTTGCTTAATGTTATGCTCATCCATCACACTTAGGTAGCCTATAAGTTTGCCCTGTTCAAGGGTGATTTTTTGCATAAGAGGCTCTAATGCATCTTTGTCATACGTAAAGTAAGGATAGGCACTATCTTGCCATATCCATTGGGTTTGTAGTGTCATTTTTTCTTTCATCATAAGTTATTATATCTCATATGATACGTATAGTCAAATTATACGTATCATATATGATGTGAATAGTGGGGTTAATCGTATCACTTGTATTTGATGGTGTGTGGGTCTTATGTTTATTGAGGTAGAATATCATTTATAAATAATATGTGTATATATCCAAAGTTTAGATAAAAGTATGACAATTTGACATGTTTTTAGTATCTAGTTATTATTTGGTGTATAGTATTAAAAAAGGGGGAAGGCATGACAAAAAAAATTGAAAAAATTAATTTAAAAAAAGCTCAACCTTTTATCAAGTGGGTGGGAGGTAAACGAGGTTTACTTTCTCAGATTATTCCTTTATTGCCAAAAAAATTTAATAATTACTTTGAACCCTTTATTGGTGGTGGAGCATTGTTCTTTGAACTTTATGCACAAGGCAAATTAGAAGGTAAGAAAGTATATCTTTTCGATATAAATGCTGAACTTATTAATACCTATAAAATGGTACGAGATAATCCAACAAAACTTATAAAAAAACTACATGAATTTAAAAATCAACATTCAAAAGAATATTATTATGAAGTACGTGCATGGGATAGAGAAGAGAATTTCTTAGAGTTAGATACTTTAACACGTGCAGCAAGATTTATTTACTTAAATAAAACGTGTTTTAATGGTTTATATAGAGTAAATAAGAGTAATCAAAATAATGTACCTATTGGAAGTTATAAAAATCCAAATATTGCAGATGAGTCAGCTATATATAGAGCAAGTGAAGCTTTACAAAAGGCTACAATTTTAAATGCTACTTATAAAGATATATTAAAACTTGCAACAAAAGACGACCTTGTATATTTTGACCCTCCGTATTATCCTCTTACACCTACAGCTAGTTTCACATCCTATAGTGAATTTGAATTTTTAGATAAAGAACAAGAAGAACTTTTTGAAGTATTTTATGAATTAGATAAAAAAGGGTGTAATGTAGTACATAGTAATTCAGACACCACTTTTATAAATGAACTCTATCAAAAGTTTGATATTCAAAATATTCAGGCTAATAGGTTTATTAATAGTAAAAGTAGTGGGCGTGGGAAGATTAGTGAAGTTTTGGTGAGGAATATTTGATGAATAATTGTAAGAATATTCGGGATGAATTTGATTTGATAGATAAAATAGATTTTTTTATTCAAATTAATGATGGAAATTTTGAACAAAATAGAAAAATAATTAGAGATGAACTTGTAAAATTATTTCAAAATGAAAAAGCGGGGCAAGGTAAAGGCTCGTTGTCAACTAGAGTAATATATTGTGTAGAAAAAATTGGTAATGAAATTATCTATTTAAAAAGACCTGCACCATTAAATAAAGGTTTTGATTTTGAAATACATACTAAAAGTAAGTTGTTTGAAGGAAGAGTGAAAAGTAGACCTAGACATCAAGATATTTTGAATAAGTTAAATAAGTTAAAGATGTTAGATGAGACTATTTTTACTAATGTTCAAAAAATTATTGATGAAATATACTTGTGTAATGATAAGAATATTGAGTCAATTGATTTTCAATTTAATAATTTAAATGTAACTATCTTGCTAAAACTAATTAAATGGTTGTTTTTAGAACAAGATATTACCTATTGGAATTTTTCAGGTAGAGAAATGTTTTATAAGGCTTTAAAGAATGTTTAATTTTGCTGACTTAAAAAATACCTTACAAGAATCAATTTTCACATGGAACTACTTTACAGATTTTGAAAAAGTAAAACTCAATGTAAAAAAAGTAGAAAAAGAGTTGAATATTTTGAATTATCTTATTGGTAAAGAAAATATTGAGAAAGAATTCATTGATTTAATCACAGAGTACCCTAAGGCAAGAAAGGCATTGCCTCTTTTGATTGCGGTTAGAAAAGATAAGCTTGGAAGTACACCTATAATTACAGATATTGATGCATTAGTACCAGAAAATAAACAATATGTATTTTACGATGAGTTAAATGAAAATATTATACAAGAATTATTAATATTTTTTAGAGATAGTGGTTTAAAAAATGTATTAGAAAATAAACATATTAAAAACTTAGTAGACTATTGTTTTGGAGTAGAGGTAGGTTTTGATACAAATGCTCGTAAAAATAGAACTGGTATTCTTATGGAAAATATAGTTTCAAAATTTTTAGAAGAATTTTGTAATGATAATGTAGATTTCCAATATATTGAACAAGCAACACAAAAAAGAATTAAAGAAGTTTTTGATTATGAAATTGAGATAGATAAAAATAGTCGTAGGTTTGATTTTGCCTTGCATAATAATAGTCGTAAAAAACTCTATTTAATTGAAGTGAACTATTACAGTAGTGGTGGGTCTAAACTTAAAGCAACAGCAGGAGAGTATCAATATCTTAATGACTTTGTAAAAACCCAAGGGATAGAGTTTATATGGATAACCGATGGAAAAGGTTGGTTAACAGCACTTAATCCACTAGAAGAAACATTTAACCATAATGATTATGTTATAAATTTAGATATGATAAAAAATGGAATTTTAAGTAAAATATCTTTATAATATTTAAGAAAATATTAATAAGGATTTTAATGTCATCTTGTAATGAAATTAAAAGTTGTGATTATGAATTGCCTAAAACATGTCCATGTCCAGAATGTACAACTATTGCGAATAGTTTATCTGAATTAGAAGACAACTTCGGTTGTAGAAAAATGGAAGATGAAAAAATAATACCACAAAGTTGGTGTAGAGAATGTAGAATAAAAGGTGTTAAAAATAAATAATATGTCAATTTGAAAGATTTAGATCCCTTCTTAAAAAAGATCGCTATACTTTGTTTATATTTGAAATAAAAGGATATAAATGAGTAAAATAAAAAGATTAAATCCTGAAGAATTTGAGCAAGAGTGTACAACTGTTTGGAGCTTTAGACGACGAGGAAATTGGGCTACACATAAAAGTAAATATCGTGGTAATTGGGCTCCTGAAGTTGTTAGAAATTTACTTATACGATATTCAGAAGAAGGTGACTACGTACTTGACCCTATGATAGGTGGGGGTACTACTGCTATAGAGTGTAAATTACTCAATAGAAATCTTCTCGCACTAGATATTAATCCTAATGCTATTGAAATAACACAAGATGCTTTAGAATTTGAATCAGAATACAATCCAAAAATTAAACTAGAATTAAATGATGCTAGAACACTACCTATGTTACAAGATGAATCTATAGATTTTGTACTTAATCATCCTCCCTATGCTGATATTATTAAATACTCGGATAAACAAATAGATGCTGACTTATCAAATATACATGACATAGATGAATTTGCAGATGAAATGGAAAAAGTGGCAAAAGAGTTTTATAGGGTATTGAAACCCAATAAATATTGTGCTATTCTCATAGGTGATACAAGAAGAAAAAAGATGTATCAGCCTATGGCATTTAAAGTAATGGAACGATTTTTAAAAGTAGGATTTGAACTGAAAGAAGATATTATCAAGCATCAGCATAACTGTAAAGCAACTGGATTTTGGGTTAATAAGTCTAAAGATTATAATTTTTTACTTATTATGCATGAACATCTTTTTATTTTTGAAAAGAGGTAGTTTTATAAAACAGACTTTAAAAATTACCTTGAAAATCAAAAAAGTTTAAAATGCACTTTAAACTTTATACCCAAAACTTTAAAACGTACTTTAAAGTTTTAAGTATTTTTGGTTTAATGGCATAATTTGATTATAATAAACATAAACGAACTACAAGGAAACTAAAATGGCAAAAGATCACTATTTTGATATAACGGCGAAGCTTGATATGATGGAGATGAAGAATGCGGTGATAATGGCTGAGAAGGAACTAGCTACGCGTTTTGACTTTAAGGGTATAAAAGCAGAGATAAAACTTAATGAAGATGCAAAGACACTCTCTCTTAGCTCTTCTACAGATTCTAAGATAGATGCTCTTAAAGATATACTTATCTCTAAACTTATTAAGCGTAACATCGCTGGTAAGTCTTTAGAAGAGGTGAAAACAGAGGGGATAAGCGGTGGAAATACAAAAGTAATCTACCGTATAGTAGATACCATAGACAAAGATGAAGCAAAACAGATAGTAAAAACTATAAAGGCGATGAAAATCAAAGTGACTCCCTCTATACAAGGTGATGAAGTACGAGTGAGTGGTAAAAAGATAGATGATTTACAAGCTGTGATGACTGAAGTTAAGACACTTGACTTAAAAGCACCACTTGTTTTTGGGAACTTTAAGTAAGGCAATGAAGTTTATGATAATTATCTACTTTATTCTAGGGTAAATTTAGATAAAATATTATATAAAACCAAAAGAGATAGAATTTTAAAAGGAAATAGATGATTTATATTGACGAAATTGTAGCAGATCAGGTGATGGATAGTAGAGGTAACCCAACGGTACGTGTAACAGTAAGTTTAAGTGATGGAACTTCGGCAAATGCTATTGTTCCTAGTGGAGCTAGTACAGGTAAGCGTGAAGCCTTAGAGTTACGTGATGGTGGAGAGTTGTTCTCAGGTAAGGGAGTACTTCAAGCTTGTGACAATGTAAATGGTGCAATCTGTGATGCGTTAGTAGGGCTTAGTCCTTTTAACCAAGCAGAGATAGATCTTACTATGAAAGAGGTAGATGGAACTGAAAACTATGGTAACCTTGGAGCTAACGCTGTACTTGGTGTATCTATGGCTGTAGCTCGTGTAGCTGCACAAAGTTTAGGTGTGCCACTTTACCGTTATCTTGGTGGTGCAAATGCTGTGGTTATGCCTGTACCAATGCTTAACATCATTAATGGTGGAGAACATGCAAACAACTCTGTTGACTTTCAAGAGTACATGATCTTACCTGTAGGTTTTGATAAATTTTCTGACGGTCTTTGGGCTTGTGCAGCAGTGTATCATAAACTTAAAAAGATTATAGATGATATGGGTGAGAGTACTGCTGTCGGAGATGAGGGTGGATTTGCCCCTAACTTAAGCAGTAATGAAGAGCCTCTTGAAGTGATAATGAAAGCGATAGAAGCAGCAGGATATAAAGCAGGGGAGCAGATAGCTATCGCTCTTGATGTTGCAGCTTCTGAGCTTATCAATGATGAGGGTAAATACGTACTGAAGTCTGAAAACAGAGAGTTAACCTCTTCAGAGCTTACAGCATACTATGCTGATATGTGTGAGAAGTATCCTATTGTCTCTATTGAAGATGGGTTAAGTGAAGATGACTGGGCTGGATGGAAAGAGCATACAGAAGTTCTTGGAGATAAAGTACAACTTGTTGGTGATGATTTATTTGTAACCAATGTAGCTATTTTGGCTGAGGGTATTGAAAAAGGTATCGCAAACTCTATTTTGATTAAACCAAATCAAATAGGAACAGTTTCTGAAACAATGCAAACGGTAAGACTTGCACAGCGTAGTGGATACAACTGTGTAATGAGTCACCGTTCAGGAGAGAGTGAAGATACTTTTATTGCTGACTTTGCTGTAGCATTAAATACAGGTGAGATTAAGACAGGTTCAACTGCTAGATCTGACAGAATAGCAAAATACAACAGACTCTTAAGTATAGAAGCAGAGCTTGGACAGTTTGAGTATTTAGGTTCATCTCTATTTAAAAAATAGATTGAAGTAAAGGAAGAAAATAGTTGGCAAAGAAACAAAATGCAGTTACTATTGCGGGGTTGTCAATCAAAGCACTTTTGGTGACAACACTAAGTATTCTACCTTTTGGTATCTATGTAGGGGTATTGATTTATGGAGAAAATTCATTAACAGTATTGAATCATCTTGAAGCAAAAAAAACCCTTTTAGTAAAAGAAGAGAGATCATTGAAGCTTCAAAATCAAAAGCTTCAAAAAGAGTATTTCGAATTAAAACAGTTAGAAGCTAAGGAGTAGAGAATGAAGCAGTATTTAGTAGCAGTGGTGTTGTTGTGTGTAAGTGTTAATGCCTCTGATAATCCATTTGAATTAAGTAAAAACCTTAAAAAAATTGATCAAGACAATGATATTTTACTTGCAGATTTAAAAGAGTTAACTAGCTTTAAAGAGCGTTCAACAAATAAGCGTGTTGTAGTGCCTCAAAAAGTAAAAGCAAAATCAAAAAAGGTTGAGATAGAAAAACCTAAACCTCATGTTAAAAAAGTGGTTACACCAAAGGTAGCTAAAGTAGTTGAACCTAAAAAAATAGAAGTTAAAAAAACAAAACCTCTTAAAAAAGATAGTGTAAAAAAGAAAGAGATTGCCAAGAAAAGTAGTATCCCTAAAAAAGTTAAACCCAAAAAGGCTGAACTAAAAAAGGTTACACACAAAAAGATTATACAAAAGAAAAAAGAACTGAAAAAAGTTATAAAACATAAAAAAATAATGCCTAAAAAGAAAGTTATACCAAAAAAGAAAGTTATAGCGAAGAAAGAGGTAGAGACTAAAAAAGTTAATGCTGTAGAAGAAAAAGTATTAACAGAAGAAGAGATAATACGTTTAAGAGTGGCAGATATCAATATGACACGTGATGCTTTAGATCGTAAGGTAAAAGCAGACTTAGAGTATGAAGCTGCTGTATTGGAGATGGGAAAAGAGGACTAAACCTCTTTCTATGCTCTTTTTGTTAGTATCTTAATAGCAATCATTGAGATAAGAATCTCAAAAATACTTGCTAAAATAAGTTGATAATAACTCAACAAATCTAATAACTTTGCCTCATAACCAATAGTAGCAACTGCTATGATAAGGGTTAAAGGCATAGAGAGTGCCATAGCAATAAGTAAGGCATCTCTTGAACCACTAATCCCCTTAAGTACTATAGCTGCTAAAACCCTTGATAAAATCATAAGGAATGTGATAAGCAATGCACCTAAGACTACACCATCTTTTAGCAGTGACTCAAGGTCAAAAGATGCACCTACATGGATAAAAAATAGTGGAACCAAAAAACCAAACCCTAAGCTTGACATCTTCTCTTCTAGCTTCTTCTCATGATGAAAAAATGCAGAGATTGCGATACCTGCTATAAATGCACCTAGGGCAAGCTCAAGATCTAAAGATAGAGTAACAGCTATCATAATAAAGAATAGAGCCATAGCAAGTCGTATATCTTGGTCAGAGGTGTCTAACTTAGGAACAAGAATACGTTTGAGTTCAGGTAGCCACCAAAAGAGTAGATGAAGGAGTCTATAGAGTAGATAGACACCTATGATAAAGGCTATAAGAAAGCCTATCTTTTCCAATAGCTCTATATTTAAATCTGTAGTACTTGCTGCATCAAAGATAGTTAATACAGCTATACTGATTACTTCTCCTAATACACCAGCGATAAATGCTAGTTGTATCCACGGTTGCTCTTTTCCATAACTCTTTGAGAGAGAAGCTAAGATACCGATGGATATAAGAGGCATAGAGATAATAATAATGATATTTAGTTGAAAAATGAGTCCAAAAATAATAGAAAATATAGTCATAAGAGCTAAAAAAAGTACAGACTTCTGAATAACTACTTTTGGACTTCTTGTAATTTGTTTTAAATCTACTTCCATTCCTGCTAAAAACATAAGGTATAAAAAACCAACCTCTGCTATGAGTTCAAAATATTCATTGTGTGCAATAAATCCAAAGTACGCCACAATAGAACCTAAAATAATCTCTACAGGAGGGGTGGGAATACGTAAGAGCTTTGAGATAAAAGGACTACCCCAAATAAGTAAAGAGAGAGTGAGGATAAGTGTGATATTAGAGTGTATCACAGCTTGTTGCTATCTCATAACCAAGTTTTTCTAACATGAGCTGATCTTTTTTAGGTGTAGTACCTGCTGTAGTAAGATAATCTCCTATAACAATAGCATTTGCACCTGCATGGAACATTTTATCTTCATCTCCACTAAAAAGAAGTTCTCTTCCTCCTGCAACCATAAGAAGGGCTTTGTTACCTAGTAACTCACGTGTTTTAGTCACAATAGCTAACGCCTCTTCTATCTCAATATTTCGTGTTTTGATAGGTAGAGCAGGATTTGGATGATAGAAGTTCAGTGGGGTAGATTCTGGTTTTAGTGAGGCTATAGATGCGAGTAAGTCATCTCTATCTTTTTGTGTCTCTCCCATACCAAAGATTCCACCACTACATAGTGCTAACCCTACAGATTTTACATTTTCACAAGTCTTGTATCTTTCACTCCAAGCGTGTGTTTGACAAATATCAGCATAGTAACGCTCTGAAGTCTCTAAGTTATGGTTATAACTGTCAATACCATGTTTTTTTAAGTATAAAAGTTGCTCTTTGGTAGCTGTTCCATTACAAGCAATAAGGTTTAACCCCCCAACTTCAGCTTTAATTGCCTTTGCTGTTCGTGCTACAAAGTCAACTTTCTTGTCATCTAGTCCTTTGCCTGCTGTTACAAGACAGTAGCCCAATGCTCCTACAGCTTTTGCTTGTTTTGCTTCAGCGACAATTTGGGATATGTTTTTGTAGTTATATCGTTCAATATCTGCATGGTATCTTACACTCTGTGTACAGAATTTACAATCCTCTTGACACGTTCCACTAAGTATGTTGTTTATGGCACATAAAAATATCTGTTTCATAATACTACTTACTTCGCTTCAACTTTGTGTTTACACTTAAAACACTCATACACTTCACCACTCTTGAGGGTTTTTTTACCCATTGTGTAGTCACATTCAGGACATTTTTTGTCAATAGGTTCAAAGTTCGCAATAAATTTACATTTAGGATAGTTTACACATCCAAAGAACTTACCACGTTTCCCCTCTCTCTCTTGAAGTTTTCCTCCACACTCTGGACAAGGAACGGTAAGCTCTCTCGCGGGCTCAAGTGATTTTGCATTTTTACATTTAGGGTATGCAGAACAAGCAAGAAATTTACCTCTTTTAGAGTTCTTTATAACCATAGTAGAACCACATTTTTCACATTTTTCATCAGTCTCTTCAGGTTGCTCTACCTCTGTACCATCGGTATTTTTAGTATATTTACATTTAGGAAAGTTACTACAAGCGATAAACTCTCCATAACGTCCTTTACGTAAAAGTAATTCAGATTCACACTTTGGACAGAACTCACCTGTAGGTATAGCGACTTTAAGACTCTTAATATTTTTTTTACCATCTTCTACTTTTTGTAAAAAAGGTGTATAAAATGCTTTAAGTATAGTTTGCCAATGGGTTGTACCCTCAGCTACTTCATCTAGTGTCTCTTCCATCTTTGCAGTAAATCCACTGTCAACAATCTCAGGAAAATGAGCTTCAAGCATCTCTATTACTGTAAAGGCTATCTCTGTAGGATGAATACGCTTCTTCTCTAACTCAATGTATTTACGTGTTTGTAGCGTGGTTACTGTTGGTGCATAGGTACTTGGACGACCAATCCCTAAAGACTCAAGTTTTTTAATAAGACTGGCTTCATTGTAACGTGGAGGAGGCTCTGTGAAGTGTTGCTCCTCTTTTATCTCATCCATACTTACTGCTTGACCTTGTGTAAGGTCTGGAAGAAGTTTATCTTTATCTCCATGTCCTGTTACTCTGTAGAAACCATCAAAGAGTAGTTTTCTACCACTGGCTTTAAAGGTACACTTATCTCCCTTAAATAAAATACTTTGAGACTCAAGTTCCGCTTCTGTCATTTGGCAAGCGATAAAACGGTTATAGATAAGTCTATAGAGCTTTAGCTCATCTGCTGAGAGGTAATCTGCAGCCATTTTAGCATCAAAGTTTACAATAGTAGGGCGTATCGCTTCGTGAGCCTCTTGAGCTCCTTTAGCCTTTGTGACATAGTTTTTAGGTTTTGAAGGTAAGTACTTCTCCCCATATGTATTTAAAATATATTCACGTGCAGACTCAACAGCCTCTTTAGCAAGGTTCATGGAGTCAGTTCTCATATAGGTAATCACACCCATAGTTCCTTGGTCAGTCTTTACCCCTTCGTAAAGTTTTTGTGCAACCATCATAGTTTTCTTTGGTGAGAACCCTAGTTGTGTAGAGGCAGCTTGTTGTAGTGTAGAGGTCATAAAAGGTGGAGGTGTTTTTGTTTTACGTTTTGTCTTATCTATAGAAGAGACAATAAAAGATTCACCTTTTGCAGCAGTAACAATCTCTGTTGCATCTGCTTCGGTTTTAATAGTGAGTTTATCTATCTTTAACCCACTATAGTTGTAGATAGAAGCGTCTATGTTTTTTTGAAACATTGCATCTATTGTCCAAAACTCTACAGGGATAAATGCTTTAATCTCACGTTCTCTCTCTACGACTATTTTAAGTGTAGAACTCTGGACTCTACCTGCACTTAAACCTTTTTGGATCTTACTTGCAAGTAGAGGAGAGAGTTTGTACCCTACGATACGGTCAAGTAGCCTACGTGTCTGCTGTGCATCAACAGAGTCCATGTCTATCTTACGTGGGTTGTCTAACGCATGTTGAATTGCTGTTTTAGTAATCTCATGAAATACAATACGAGGTAGCTTTGTAGGCTCTTTACCTATGGCTTTTGCAATATGGTACCCAATCGCTTCTCCCTCGCGATCCTCATCGGTCGCGATAAAGATAGTCTCAGCCTCTTTGGAGAGTTTTTTCAACTCCTTAACGGTTGGGTTGACATCTCTAGGGATAGAGTATTTGGGTATTAGATCACCTGTTTCATCATCAAGAGTAATCCCAAAGGTACTCTTAGGAAGGTCACGAATATGCCCTTTAGAAGCGATAACTTTGTACTCCTTACTTAAGAAGTTTGTAATAGTACGTGCTTTAGCTGGTGATTCGACAATAATTAAATTTTTCATTCATACCTAACTTTAATATATAGTAATTTTTGGCATTGTAACACATTTGTGAATAAAAGAGTATAAGTTTAACTTGATTTGAGTAAGGAGTAAGGAGAAGTGTTTGTAAGTGTGGTTTATATTACCACACTTAAAGCAGTTAAAAATTAAGATTTTTTAAGTATTCGAGGAAGTGTAATACCTGTTTGGCTTTGGTATTTTCCTTTTCTGTCACTGTAAGTTGTCTCACACTGCTCATCTCCTTGAAGAAAAAGTACTTGTGCGATGCCTTCGTTGGCGTATATTTTGGCAGGAAGAGGGGTAGTGTTAGAAATCTCTATAGTGATATGCCCTTCAAATCCTGGTTCAAAAGGGGTAACATTTACGATAATACCACAACGTGCATAGGTACTTTTACCCAAACAGATAGCTAAAGTGTCTGAAGGCATTTTAAAGTACTCAACGGTTCTTGCTAGGGCAAAAGAGTTAGGGGGTACGATACAAATATCGCCTTTAAAATCTACGACATTGTTTTCATTAAAGTCTTTAGGGTCAACGACTTCAGCGTTGATGTTTGTAAAGATTTTAAACTCATCCGTTACACGTATGTCATAACCATAAGAGCTTAAGCCATAGCTCACTACACCTTCGCCTACTAATCCTTCACAAAAAGGGCTAATCATCTCTTCATTGACAGACTTTTCACGTATCCATTTATCTGATTTTAAACCCATCTATTCCTACTTTCTTATAACTTTAATATTTGCATTGGTTTTCATTTTTTGAAAATAATCTTTCAGTGCTTGAGCTTGTTGTTGTTGTCTCCACTTTGCTGTTACCATAGATTTTGAAGACTCAAAAGGCATATTTACTTTACCTTGAGTAGAGAGTACTTTGTAACTAATGTATCTATCACCTGCATTGAAAGGACGGGTAAATGAACCTTTTGGTGTAGATAAAAGGCTTCCTAAAAGTGTAGGATTGAGTTTTTTAGTATATTTTTTTATTTTTTTACTTTTGATATTCTTTCTCTTTTTTGTTTGAAGAAACTTTTTCAAAGACTCTTCAGATTTTGAAGAGTACTCTATCAAGCTCAAACTTGAAGGGATAACAAACTCTTTTTTATGGTTGTCATAGAAAATCTTAAGTTGATCCTCTGTAGGTTCAGAGATAGTAGAGATTACTTTTTGTCTGTAAAAATGCTCTTTTTTGATAGACTGCTTAATAGACGCACGGTATTTACTCCATGATGTGCCTTGTTGTTTTAAAACTTTCTGCATTTTTTTAATGCTTATCTTGTTTTGTGCAGCAATTTTTTCCACTTTACTATCTACTTCATCGTCAGATACCTTAATATCTTTCATCGCAACTTTTTGTAGTCTGTCTTGAATAAGCAGATCAATAGCCTCTTGCTTACTAATATGTAGCTGTTTTTTTATTGCACGTATCTCAGCAGTAGTGATGGCTTCACCTTCAACAATAACAGCAACACCATCAACCATTTTAGCCTGTGAGAAAGTAAGTAAGGTAAGTAATCCAATTAGAATGAGTTTTTTCATATATTATCCAAATAAGCGTATTTAAAAAATTATAACATAATAGGGTAAAGATTAAGGTATTAGGTTTGTAGTAGAGTGTTTTTTAGCTATAATTAATCATCTTTAATTATAAGGCTTTATAATATGAAAATTTTTCTTCTTAGTACACTTTTTTTATTTACATTACTTTTTGCTGAGGTAAAAAACAGTTGTCTCTCTTGTCATAATGGACTCGAACCCATACGTGAACATACGTCTAAAATGATGCAAAGTATCTTTGATGTAGCTCAAAAAGCAGGAGCAAAAGGAAATGATTGTGTGGTTTGTCATGGAGGTTCTCCTCAAGAAGAGATAAAAGAGAAAGCACATAACGGTACATTAGTTTACTTTAAAGACCACAAAGGACCTAAAGCATTTTACCCTTACCCTGGAAGTCCTTGGATAAATGAAAACACTTGTGGTATGTGTCACCCTAAACAAGTTTCTGCCCAAGAGAATAATCTTATGGCAACAGAACAAGGAAAGATTCATGGGGCATTGTGGGGATTTGGTGCAAAAGATGGGTATAAACATAGTTATACAAATTTTGGTGGTAAATCGCCTGAAGCACATAAACGTCTAGGGACGGATGTCTATAAAAAATATATGGAAGAACTAGCAGTACTTGAACCACAGGGTTTTCTAAAAGAGACAAAAGAACTTCCTCCTGCACCTACAGCTGAGGAGATAGAAAAAGACCCTACGTTGTCAGTTTATACCTACTTACGGCAAGAGTGTTTGCGTTGTCATACGGGTGGAAAAGGAAGAAAGAGACGAGGAGACTACAGAGGAATAGGCTGTGCCTCTTGTCATGTACCATACTCAAATGCAGGACTCTATGAGGGTAAAGATAAAAGTATCTCTAAAACAGAAGATGGGCATATGCTTGTACACTCTATACAGTCCTCTCGTAAAGTACAAGTCAAGGTACATGATATTAATTATTCAGGTATCCCAGTAGAGACGTGTACAACGTGTCATAACCGTGGTAAGCGTATCGGTGTCTCATATCAAGGGCTTATGGAGACAGAGTATCAGGCTACATTTGATAGTGAAGGGAATGGACAGCCTAAGTTACATACTAAACGGTATTTACACTTAACAGAAGATATACACTATAGTAAAGGAATGCTATGTCAAGATTGTCATACTTCTAATGACATGCATGGAGATGGATTTATGAGAGGAGCAAATCTTGGTGCTGTTGAGATAGAGTGTCAAGATTGTCATGGTACTACAGACAAGTACCCTTGGGAACTCCCTTTGGGGTATAGTGATGAGTTTGCTACTACACCCAAAGTAGGAAAAGCAAGAGGAACAACTAAGACTTTAGCCAAATACTTAGAACAAGGTGCTATTCCTAAAGATAAAGATAAAGGTGAAGGATTTTTACTCTCTGCACGTGGTAACCCTCTTACTAAAGCTGTAAGAAAAGGTGACAAAGTAGTTATGTATTTAGCTTCAGGTAAGGAGATTACTCTTTCCCCATTAAAGACACTTAAAAAGGAGAATAAAATCTCTCAAGAGGGGCTTATTGCTATGGATCAGATAAAAGGGCATACTGATAAGCTAGAGTGTTATACGTGTCATGCAACGTGGGCACCACAATGTTACGGTTGTCATGTCAAAATAGACTACTCAAAAGGTAAACAAAACCCAGACTACTTGGCAGCTTCTAAACATCATGTCAATGGTAAAACAGGTGAGGTGGACTCTTTAAAAGATTTTCTAGTAGATGGAAAAGTGACAGAGACACGTTCATATTTACGTTGGGAAGACCCAGCACTTAGTCAAAATGGAGAGGGAAGGGTATCTCCTACTATTCCAGGGTGTCAAGTTACTCTGACTGTGATAGGCAAAGAGGGGAAGGCACTACTTCAAAATCATATTTTTAAAATTCCTAATGCCGAGGGGGCAGGAGAAGAGGGGATTAATTCTATTACCATGTCTCCAGTTCAACCCCATACTATCAGTAAAAAGTCACGTTCTTGTGAGAGTTGTCACACTTCAGAAAAAGCGATGGGATATGGTATAAACGGAGGCAAGTACTTTGCAGACCAGACTAAAACGACTATTGTTGACCTTATGAGTGCAAATAAAAAGCTTTTGCCTACACAAGTTGATGAGCAGATACCTGCTACACCAAACTTACAACATGACTACTCTGTGATGATAGATAAAAATGGTAAACAGGTTCAAACTGTTGGAAACCACTGGAGACTCTCTCAAGCTCTTGACAATGAAACAAGAGCTAAATTAGATAGAAGGGGTGCTTGTATCGCTTGTCATAAAGAGATGCCAAGTAAAGATTTAGCTGTCTTACTACTCGTACATACTGCAAAATTTGCAGGGCTAAAGATAGACAATAAAATGCATAATACTATGGTCCATAAAAGTATTTTACTCTCAGCATGGGTACAGGTACTTGGTGGTGTGTTATTTGGTGGGCTAGTTGTTTATGGGTTTATAAGACGAAGAAACAAGCGTAAATTAGTATAATATTATTCATAAAATATTAAAAGTAAGGAACAGATATGACAATTACAAAAAGAGTAACATTTATAGCTAAAGAGGGTTGTGAAGAGAAGATGAAAGAGTTGTTGAGTGCGATGGTAGTGCCTAGCAAAGCAGAAAAAGGGGTTATTTTTTATGAAATCCTTCAATATGAAGGTAACCGCAGAAAGTTTATGGCGTATGAAAGCTGGGAAAATGAAGCAGCTTTAGATGGACACAAAGCATCTGCACATTATGCTGTGTATAAGTCAAGCTATGAACCATACTGTGAAAAGAAATATTCTGATGAGTTAGAAGTGTTAGGATAGTCCTTGAGAAGTTTATGGAATGATGCTAAAGCACTAAAATGTGAAAGTGACTTAGAGTTAAGAGTCTATAGCTCAAACTTACTAGGTAAAAGTGATGAACTTGTTCTTCATGGTGGAGGGAATACTTCTGTAAAAAGTGTAGTAGATGGGGAGGAGATACTCTTTGTTAAAGGTTCAGGGTGGGACTTAGTTTCTATTAAGACTGAGGGGTTTGCTCCTGTAAAGATGTCTGCACTTTTAGAAATGTCAAAGCGTAAAAATATTTTAGACTCTGAGATGGTAAGTGGACAAAAAGCAGCGATGATAGATGCCGATGCCCCAAACCCTTCCGTAGAAGCAATACTTCACGCTATTATCCCTTTTAAGGTAGTAGATCATACCCATGCTGATGCTATAGTGACTATCTCTAACTCTGAGAATGGTAAGTCATATATTAAACAGATTTTCCCAAATTTCTTGGTTATCCCTTATGTGATGCCAGGGTTTATATTGGCTCAAACCATTGTAGAGTTGACACAGGGGTATGACTGGGAGTGTTGTGAAGGTATTATCTTACATAATCATGGTATTTTTACTTTTGATAACGATGCTAAGAAATCTTATGAGAAGATGATAAAAGCTGTAAGTCTTGCAGAAGATTTTTTACAGATGCATGCAGAGGTAGAGCTAGAGGCTTCAGAGCCTACTTTTGACTTGAATGTTGATGCACTAAAAGTACTTATGTCAAAACATAAAGGGTATGAAGTGAGTATGAAAATAGATCAAACTCCTTTAGCTCTGATGTATGCTTCACAAGAGAACCTAAACACTTTTGCTTCTCGTGGAGTCTTAACTCCTGAGCATATTATTCGTACAAAACGCATACCGTTAGTGATAGAAGATAGTCATATAGAAGAGGCATTAAACCTCTATATAGATAACTATAAAGCATACTTTAACACATTTGCAAGCGATGAGGTGATGTTAAATCTTAGCCCTAATTATGCTGTTGTTAAAGGTTATGGTGTTATCGTATTTGGTAAAAATGAAAAAGAGTGTTCTGTTATGCGTGATATCATTGAACACACTATGCTAGCAGTACTTAAAGCTGATAAGCTTGGAGGGTATGAGAGTATCTCCTTAGCTGATAGCTTTGATATGGAGTACTGGGAGTTAGAACAGGCAAAATTAAAGTAGAGTAATGAAAGCTACAACATAGACTATTAGTAGGAGTGACAGATGCAATACCTCATGGCGATAGATGCTGGTACAGGTTCGGTAAGAGCGGTAATCTTTGATACACTTGGACATCAAGTATCAGTAGCACAAAGAGAGTGGGTACACCTTGAAGAGGAGGGTGTCGCAAACTCTATGACTTTTGATACCCAAACCAACTGGGATTTGACAGTATGGTGCATACAAGAAGCATTAAAAGAGGCTAAACTTCAAGGCTCAGATATACTTGCTATAAGTGCTACGAGTATGCGTGAGGGGATTGTTCTGTATGACAAAGAGGGTGAAGCACTTTGGGGTGTTGCCAATGTAGATGCAAGAGCAGACAAAGAGGTACGCTTTTTAAAAGAGAACTACAAAGGGATAGAAGAGGCTTTTTACCAAGAGTCTGGACAGACTTTTGCTTTGGGTGCTTTACCTCGTATCTTGTGGCTAAAAAACAGTAGACCTAAACTCTATGAAAAGGTAGCCACTATCTCTATGATAGGAGATTGGATTTTAGCAAAGCTAAGTGGTGTTATCGCTACAGATCCAAGTAACGGAGGGACAACAGGTATCTTTTCTCTTAAAGAGCGTGACTGGGTAGAGAGTATGGCTACTAAAGTGGGAATAAAAGATACTATTTTCCCTCCTACGTTAGAAGCAGGAAGTGTCATGGGAACTGTTACAAAAGAAGCATCTAACATGACAGGTTTGTCAACCTTGACAAAAGTAGTCATGGGTGGAGGAGATGTACAGCTAGGTGCGGTAGGTTTAGGTGTAGTTAAAGAGGGACAAGTGGCTATACTAGGTGGCTCTTTTTGGCAACAAGTTGTAAACATTAAATGTCAAACTCCTCCTCCTAAAGATATGGGTATCCGTGTCAATCCTCATGTGGTAGAGGGCTTGTCTCAAGCAGAGGGGATTACTTTTTTCTCTGGCTTAGTCATGCGGTGGTTTAGAGATGCCTTTTGTGACATGGAAAAACTAGAAGCCAAAGAGAGAGGGGTAGATACGTATGCCGTTTTAGAAGAGAAAGCCTCTAGGGTGCCAGTAGGCTCTTATGGGATTTTACCTATTTTCTCAGACAGTATGAAGTATGGTAAATGGTACCACGCTAGCCCCTCTTTTCTTAACCTCTCTTTAGATGCAAATGTCTGTAACAGAGCTTCAATGTTTAGAAGTTTACAAGAGAATGCGTGTATCGTTTCTGCCATAAACTTAGAGAAGATAGAAGCTTTCTCAGGTATAAAAATGAAAGAGATAGTCTTTGCAGGAGGGGCTAGTAGGGGAATACTTTGGTGTCAGATATTAGCAGATGTAACAGGATGCAGGGTAAAAGTACCAAAAGTAACAGAAGCTACAGCACTAGGAGCAGCCGTTGCAGCAGGTGTAGGTGCAGGGGTCTATGAGAACATAGTATCTGCTACCAAAATGCTAGTAACATGGGAGAGAGAATACTTACCAAATAGAGAGAATACGCTTAAATATATACAGATAAAAGAGCAGTGGAAAGAGGCATATATGCATCAGTTAACACTAGTAGATAAAGGGTTAACGCAAAGTATGTGGAGAGCCCCTGGGGTGTGAACTAAACTATTTTAGATATAATAATGTAATTATAGTTTAAAGAGGTTTCATACATGACCAATATAATTTTATGTGGAGGAAGTGGTACTAGACTTTGGCCACTCTCTCGTACGCTTATGCCTAAACAGTTTGTCAAGTTATTTGATAATAAATCACTCTTTGAACTAACTGTAGAACGAAATGCACAACTATGTGATAAAAGTTTTATTATCTCCAATGTAGAGCAGTATTTTTTAGCACTTGATCAGTTAACAAGAGAGGCAAAATTTTTACTTGAACCTATAGGAAGAAATACTGCACCTGCTATTGCTCTAGCATGTTTTGCACTAGATGCTGAGGAATTGCTGCTTGTTACTCCGTCTGATCACCTTATCAAAAATGAGATAGCGTATGCCAAAGTAGTAGAAGATGCTAAAAAATTTGCACAAGAAGATAAACTAGTTACGTTTGGCATTACCCCAACATTTGCAGAGACAGGATTTGGATATATAGAAGCAGATAATACGGATTCTACTCATGTAAAAGCATTTCATGAAAAACCTAATTTATCAACAGCTACAGCGTATGTGGCTTCAGGTAACTACTTTTGGAACTCTGGTATGTTCTGTTTTAAAGCAGGAGTATTCCTTGAAGAGCTTAAAAAATATGCCAAAGAGATATACAATAGTTCCTTATTGGCATATAGCAATGCCAATAAAGAAGAGATGATACGTATAGGGTATGATGATATGGTTGCTATTCCTGATGAGAGTATTGATTATGCGGTTATGGAAAAATCAACAAAAGTAAAAGTTATTGCTTCTGATATAGGTTGGTCTGATGTAGGGAGCTTTGATGCCCTATCTAAAGAGTTACCTAATGATGAAAATAATAATTTTATACTCTCAAACAAGAGAGTAGAGCTTATAGAGATAAAAGATAGTATTATTGTCGATACTGAAGATGCCCTTCTTATCGCAAAAAAAGGAAGTTCTCAAAGAGTAAAAGAGGTTGTTCAACGTTTAAAAAGAGAAAAATCAGAATTACCAAATGTACACTTAACTGGACATAGACCATGGGGAAGTTACACTATTCTTGAAGAAGATGATGGATATAAAATCAAACGTATTGTAGTACAACAAGGGAAAAGACTCTCTTTACAAAAACATTATCATAGAAATGAACATTGGATTGTACTAGGTGGAAGTGCTACAGTTACAGTCAATGAGAGAGTTTTTTTAGTGAATCCTAATGAATCCACTTACATAAAAGCAGGTGATGTGCATAGACTTGAGAATCATGGAAAGTTACCTTTAGTAATTATTGAGGTACAAGTAGGTGAGTACACAGGTGAAGATGATATTGTAAGGATTGAAGATGATTATGGGAGAGATAATGGTTAATTTAAAAAGAAAAATATTAATTGTTTTTGGTACAAGACCAGAAGCGATAAAAATGACACCACTTATTAAAGAGTTTGAAAAATGTAGTGATTTTTTTCAAATAAAAATATGTGTCACAGCTCAACATAGAGAGATGTTAGACCAAGTTCTTGAGTTTTTTGATATTAAGCCAGATTATGATTTAAATATTATGAGAGCAGGACAGGATTTATATGATGTAACAGCAAAAATTTTACTGGGGATGAGAGATGTTATTAATGATTGTCAACCAGATATAATTTTAGTACATGGTGATACAGCTACAACAGTTGCAACAGCACAAGCATCTTTATATAAAAAAATCCCAGTGGCTCATATAGAGGCTGGTTTGAGAACAGGAAATATCTACTCCCCTTGGCCAGAGGAGGCAAATCGTAGGTTAACCACACAAATTTCTAAATACCATTTTGCCCCTACACAGATAAATAGAGAAAACCTATTAAATGAAAATATAGCAGAAGAAAATATTATAGTAACAGGAAATACAGTAATTGATACACTTTTTTTAGTTTTAGAAAAGATAGATAATAATTTATCAGCTCAACTCTTTAAAAAGATTCAAAAATTAGGGTATGGCTTAAGTGATAATAAATTAGTTTTAATTACAGGTCATCGTAGAGAAAATTTTGGAGAAGGTTTTTTAAATATATGTAGTGCATTAAAAGATTTAGCTTATAGATACCCTTCTGTTGATTTTGTATATCCCGTACATTTAAACCCAAATGTTCAAAAACCAGTAAAAAAAATATTAACAGGGATTAATAATGTTTATCTTATTAATCCTTTGGATTATCTTCCATTTATATATTTATTAAATAAATCCTATCTAATATTAACAGATAGTGGAGGAGTACAAGAGGAAGCACCTTCCTTAGGTAAGCCTGTTATTGTAATGAGAGATACAACAGAGAGACCTGAAGCAGTCGAAGCTGGTACAGTTATACTTGTTGGTACAGATAAGCAAAAAATAGTCGAAAATGTAACAAAACTGCTAGAGAATGAGTTAGAATATAAAAAAATCTCTTATGCCCATAATCCTTATGGTAATGGAACAGCTAGTAAAAAAATTGTAGATTTTTTAAGAGAAAAATTAAAATAGGTGTATAAAAATTTGAAACAGATAGTTTATAAGATATATGGTTTTGTCTCTGCTCTTAAATATCCCAAAGCGTTGTATTTGAGTTTTAAATACAGTTTTAATCAAAAGATATTAACAAATAAAGAGCATATGGTGTTGGCTTCTAATTGGTTAGTGGATATTCAAAATGGTGATGGTGGATATGCTAGAAAGTTCTCACTTATATCAGGTAGAGATGATAGTTATATTGAAACAACTGGTTATATTATTCCTACACTTCTTAATATGGCTAAATATTTTAATGAGAATAGTTATAAAAAGAGTGCGATTAAAGCAGGAGAGTGGCTTTTAAATATTCAAAATAGTGATGGTAGTTTTTCTGAAATAGATGATAACCGACCCTTTGCTTTTGACACAGGACAGGTACTTATTGGACTAAATCAACTCTTTTTAGAAACCGAAGATGAGAGATATCAAGAGGCAGCAAAGAGGGCTTCATACTGGTTAGCTGACAATCAAGAATCTGATGGCTCTTGGGAGATGGTGGCTTATAATCGTCAAAAACATAGTTACTATACACGGGTCTCTTCTGCGATGTTGGCGTATGCTTTGGTGGAGAATGATACGTATATCGAAAAACAAGCACTGAAAAATATAGAGTGGGTTGTGTCACAACAGCAGGAGAATGGATATTTTAATCATGCCTCTTTTTTGGAGGAAGTTCCTGCATATCTGCATACTTTGATCTATATTTTGGAGGGGCTTTTGGATGTTTATGAGATGACTAAAGATGAGAAGATTTTAGAGGTTATTTTGCGTAATGCCAATAGACTAAAAGAGATTAATCTTGGAGATGGGGTGCTTCTCTGCTCCCAATATAATAGTGATTTTAGATGTACTAATGGTGAGCGATGTATTACAGGTTTGGCACAGTGGGCAGGGGTCTGTTTGAGACTTTTTGAGATTACTGAGGATAAAAACTACAAAGAGATAGCTATCTCGACACTCTTTTACCTGAAATCAAAACAGATTCAAGAGGGAGGAGTGCTAAAAGGAGCGTTGAGTGCTTCTGTTCCTTTTTGGGGAAGATATGGGGCTTTCTCTTTTGTCAATTGGGGAAATAAGTTTTTTATTGATTCTCTTTTACTCCTTGATAAGTATAAACTTGATATAAAAGAGGAGCAAGAGTATTTTGTTTCTTTGGCGTTTTCTCTGAATGAGACGGTGGTTTATGATGCACTTACGGCTATGGACAGAGCCTATCTGAAAAAAATTGATGACTATTTTAAACCATTTAAAGAACAATCCCTTACCCTGCTTGATTTGGGGTGTGGTCGAGGGCGATTTTTGGACTATTTTACACAAAATTATCCAAAATGGAAAGTGATAGGTGTTGAGCCAACCTTTGAGAAAGAGGGTTCTATTTTAAAGGGAAGTGCGTATGATATTCCTGTGGAATCGAACTCTATAGATATACTTTTTAGCATCGAAGTGTTACAGCATACCTATATAGATGATTCGATGAGAGAGATAGAGCGTGTCTTAAAAAAAGAGGCACATTTGGTGATAGGAGAGCGAAACCCTTGGTCAGTTTTGGGGATATTAAAACCTCTCTTGGAGCTAAAAGGCAGATGGATGTATCCTTGGGACAGTCCATTTAGGGAAAAGTGGTATGGTAAAAGCCAATGGAGAGATATTTTTGGAAAATATAATATAGAGATGAAGCAGATAGAGACAATTAATAATCCAAGAGATAAAAAGGTTAAGTTTTTGAATAGATATTATTTTATGGTGGGAGAGATGAGATGACAAAAGGTACAGGACTATTTTTAGGGAAGTTTCAACCTCCTCACTTGGGGCATATACGCACGATTTTAAATATAAAAAATGAGTATAACAGGTTAATTATTGGTATTACAGAAGATGAGAAGATACTAAAAAATCATGAAATACAAGATATTTTGATGGATATATTTAAAGATTTTAAAAATATTGAAGTGATAGTGGTTAAGGGGATTGTGGAGCAAGGGACGGCTGAACTTCCTCGTGATATAGATGTGATTTTATCGGGAAATCATAAAGTATTAGATAGGTTGTCTTCTAAGTATGAAACTGAGTTTGTCGCCAGAACTGAGGGGATTGGATACTCTGCTACAGAGATACGAAACTCCATGCTTGGCTCTAAGATGATTTCATTGAAAAATGCTAATACCAATTTGAAGATGGAGTTGATCAAGATGACCTCTCTTAAGCCTTTAGAGCTTGTGCTTCCTTCTCACCTGAATAACATAAAAGAGATGATAGAGAGAGATGAGATTGTAAAAAAGCCCTTGATAGTTGATATAAAAGATATGATTATACTCGATGGTTCACATCGTTATGCCTATCTGTATGGAGAGGGATATGAATATGCACCTGTGGTTTTGGTCGATTATGATGATGAGGCTATTTTTGTAGGGAAACATCTCAAACACCGTTTTCTAAAAGATGAGAATTTTACGATCTCAAAGGTAGAGGTACGCCAAAGAGCGATTCATGAGAATCTCTATACTCCTCGTACCACTAGACATTTTTTCCCTTTTAGAAAAGAGAGTTACCCTATTGCGTTAGATGAATTAAAAAAGGGAAAAAATAGAGATATTTCACATCTTTTAGAAGAGATAACTTTGCTAGATGAAATAAATCTAGACAGAGGGTATATCAATGAGATAGATGAGGAGATTTTGGTAATCCAGGAGTATCTCAAAGAGCAACATGAGACCAAAAAATATCTCCAATCTCAAATAGCGATGATGGAGTCCCATGTCAACAAGTAGAGATGAGCGTATTAACTCTTTTTGGAAACAGGCATATAGTGATGTAGATGATGGGGGTTACATTAGCGATGATGCACTACTGAACCACTATCGGTTTTTGGTTGAAAAGAGTGAATTATTATCTTTTATAGAAAAACACGTTCCTAAAAACAGTAGAAAAAGAGCGTTAGATATCGGTTGTGGTAATGGAAAATTTACGGAGATAATGGCAGACTACTTTGACTATGTTGATGCGATTGATTTATCCCAAGAAATTATTACTAAAAATAGAGAAGAGAACAAAAAAGATAATTGCTCCTATCACTGTGAAAGTCTGGAAGCGTTTGCCAAAAGAGTGGATATTCACTATGATTTTATTTATGTTGGTGGAGTGCTGATGTATATTGATGAGTTGAAGATAGAAGAGAGCTATAAGGCGTTGGATAAGCTCTTGAATAGAGAGGCTATCTTGGTGATAAGAGAGAGTGTGATGAGTCGCAAAAGAGTAGATAACATTAGTGAGAGTTACATTGCCTATTATCGAGAAGCTAACTATTATCAAAAGTTTTTAGATTCTAAACTATTAGAAAAAAAAGAGAATCTTGCTTATAGAACTTCTGAACTTAAAAATGTGCTAATACGTCTAAAACTGGGCTTTTTATTTCATAAAAAAGTTTATCAAAAACTTCTAATACTGCTTAAGTTAAAAGATAAACTATGGAAACCAAATTATAATAAATTGGTCAATTACTACTATATATTTAGGAGATAGTTTTTATGAAAAAAGAGATATTAGGAATTTTGGGTGGAATGGGACCCTATGCTTCATTGGAGTTTCATAAAAAGATACTTCAGTATGATAATGCCTCAAAAGATTGGGAACATACCCATGTGATACTTGATAACAATATTAGTATTCCAAGCCGAACACGTCATATTTTGTATAGGGAAGAAGACCCTACCTCTGCTATTATTGAGGCAATTAATCGTTTGGCAAAGTTAAATATAAAAGCCGTGGTTTTGCCTTGTAACTCCGTACACTATTTTTATGATGTGGTTAGCCCCTATATAGATGTGCCTTGGCTAAATATGCTAGAGATAGTGGGCGAACAGATTCGAGATAGAGGATTAAAAAAGACACTGATAGTCGGTGGATATGTAACGGTAAACAAGAGAACCTATGATGATTATTTAACCAAAAGCTGTTATTTTGATGATAAAGAGAACAGTGTGGTGTATGAGCTAATAGAAGCTGTTAAAAGTAATAAGTTAGAACTGGTGGATAGGTTGGCTATTGAATTGATTTCGTATTTTGATAAGTATATTGAAGAGCATAATATAGACTCTATTCTATTGGGCTGTACTGAGTTTTCTATATCTAAGAGACTTCAATCCTATAGTGGTGTGCAGATGTTTGATAGTAGTGAGATTTATGCTGAGTATGCCAGTAGATATATGAAAGGATAGTTAGTGCAAGAAGAGAAAATAAAAAATAAAAAATATACGATAGAGGAGATAAGAGCAACCCAAAAAGGCAAAGGCTTTTATCTAAAAATTAGCAATGAGATAGCCACCTATCTTATCTATTTTATTCAGTCCTTGGTGGTTCACCCCAACTACTTTACGCTGTTGTCTCTCTTTTTTGGTATTGGGTTTTCTTATTTTTTACTGAGTCATGAGCTGATATTGGCAGGGATTATGGTCAACTTATTCTATCTTTTTGATAACCTAGATGGACAGTGGGCGAGAATCAAAAAAATGACCTCCTCATTTGGGGCATTATTTGATAGTCTGGTTGATGGGTGGAACATCACCATTGTTATCGCTTCTGTGGGGATATATCTCTATTCTCAGAGTCAAAATATCTACTATCTCTATCTAACAATGCTTTTTTTTATCCTCTCTTTTTTGGATTTTGCATTGGAAAAAAACTCTATTATCGAAGAGCAACAAGATGGCACCAAACCCATTTCTCTTCAAGAGAGCAGTAGCCGAATAAAAAAGATTATCCTCTTGGTCTCTTCGGCTACCTCTTATGATAAGTGGATTTTGATGCTAACTCTGGGAAGCGTTTTTGATATGTTTGGGGTTGTTCTTGTCTATATTATCGCAACACGGCTTCTAAACTACGCCATTAAGCTTCTAAAAATATATTTAAAATATAGATAGTGTCTAAATTAAGATGAAAAGCATTATCTCTAAATCCATGATGTTGACAATGGCTGTGATTATTGTCAATTTTGGATTTAAAATATACCTCTCCTATCATATCTCAAAAGAGGATATTGGACTTTTTTATACCTCTATAGATATGGTGGCTGTAGTATCTCTTTTTTTTACAGGCTATAAAGATAGCATGATTAAAGTCTTTGCAGAGAATAACTTTTTGGCAATTAAAAACTATATTTTTAGACAATATTTGATAATGTCTCTTCTCTTTTTACCAATCTTATATCTTATGTTTGAAAACTATCAAGATGTGAATATTCTCTACCCTGTGACACTTTTTTTACTCTTTTTTACAGTTTCACAAGTTTCAAACTACTACTCCTACCTCAATGTGGCTCATCGAAACTATAACTCAATGCTCTATGAGAAGAGTATCAAAGCGATATCTCTAATTTTGTCATTTGTGATATTAATAAAATTCTACTCTCTTATCACTTCGTTAATCTTGGCATATATCGTTCAACTAACCATGCACATCTTATATATTAAAATCACCTCTCCACATATATACTTTATAGATGTCAAAAATAATGATAAACAGGTCTATAAAAAATTTCTAAAAAATTTTAAAATCTCAACGGTTACCTCTTTTTTTGGCTCTATTACCATCTATTTGAGTGCGATTATCCTCTTTTATCTTTATGCTGACAGTGATATCCTTGCCCAGTATCAAGTGGTTGTCAAAAGTATCTTTTTTGCACTGGTGGCTGTTTTTGTGCATCCTATTACAGCTTATACCTTTCCTGAACTCTCTAAACTTATCGCACAAAAGAGCTATAGTGAGGTGAAACAACTTGATATTAAGATACAGAAATATCTGGGACTCTTTTTTATTTTTACCTTTATCTTGACACTCTTTACCAAGCGGGGGATTGGGTTGATGTTCCCCTCGGATTACGCTCAGAGTTACAAGATGCTCAATATCCTACTTCCGATTTTACCCTTTATCGCCTACACCTCCTTTGCTATTAATATAATTAAAGGGTTCGACCATTTTGATTTGGCTCTTTATGTTAGAATCCTTGGAAGTGTGGTCTTTTTTGGCTCGACCTATCTCTTTTATCTATTTGATTTTGATGCAACCTCTATCGTTTATAGTTTAGATTTGAGCTTTTTTGCCATGTTCCTACATGCCTACTATTACAAACAAAGGTTACTAAAATGAATATATTATTTATCCCTCACGTCCCAAACCAAAAAATAATCAATAGAGTCTATGAGTTCTCCAAAAACTCAAACAGTTATTTTTTATCATGGCAGATAGAGAACAGTTCGCTACAAGCAAAGGTTTTATCACAGTTAGTGTCACTTTTTTCTTTTATTAAACTAGAGGATAATATCGTCACCATACCTCTGCTTTTTAAGCCTGAGACTTTAGCTACAAAGCTTAATACCAAGATGCTAAATTATGCTATTAAAAAATTTAAAATAGAGATAGTGGTCAATGCCAATGCCCTTCTTTTTGATATTAGGGATATTAATGTTCCTGTTTTTTATGATTTGGTTGATGACCATATTAGCCCCAATCCTGATATTGGGTTAACACCACTAAGGGTTCAAAAAATAGAGCAAGACATAAGAGATAGCCAAGGGGTTATCTGTGTGACTACGGTTTTAGAAGAGAAGGTTAAATATCTAAATAATAATACGATAACCGTAGAGAATGGTTTATATATTGAGAGGTTTAAAAAAGCAAAATCACGTAAAAAAGAGTTGGGATTAGGGGGTAAAAAAGTTTTTGGTTATATCGGTGGAGTTGATGAATGGACAGGGATAGATATGGCTTGTGAGAGCTATTTGGAGATAAAAGATAAGACCACAGAGATGATTGTGGTGGGAGATAGTAAAAGTGATTTTTTTAAAGTATTAAAGAAAAAATATAACGATGATATACTCTTTACAGGGCTTATTCCTCCTGATGAGGTAGGAGACTATTTTAAAACACTTGATGTGGGGCTTATTCCTTTTAAGCTCAATGACTTTACCAATAATGCTTACCCTATTAAAGCACTGGAGTATGGACTAGCAGGAGCAGAGGTTATCTCTACTCCTTTAACAGTTTTAAAAGAGAAAGCGTTTTCTTTTATTCACTTTTATGATATTGATGAGTTTGGTGTGGCGATGAAGCATATTGAAAAAAGAGATAGGGATTTTGATTTCTCGGAACTTAGTTGGAAAAAACAGAGTAGTAAACTTATTAATTTTATAAAAAGAGCAGAGCAGTAGATGAAAAAAAAGAGAATAGTACACCTTTTGACCTCCGATAAAAAATCAGGAGGAAATATCTATGAGCAGTATCTTCGAGATATAGATTTGGAGATAGCACATGAGTTTTTGATAGAGGTGAATGTCAAGAATAGAGTCAAAAAATTTTTTAATTTTTACTTCTCACTCTATAAGGTTTCTAAAAAAGAGTATAGTACAGTAATCCGTAAATCTGAATCCTCTTTTTTTATGAATAAACGTCAAAATAATATTGTTATCTTTCACCACTACTATCCTGCACCTACCAGTTTTTTGGTCAATATGTTTCAGAGATTTGCCCATCAAAATCTACTTAGAAACTTGGATAAGGTTGATACATTGGTGGTGGTAAGTCGCTATTGGCAAGAGTATTTTAATAACATAGGCTTTAGGCGAATAAAAGTTATTTATAACCCTTTTGAGATAAAGCAGTATTTGGATTATAACTCTAAAAAGATAGAACAGTTTAAAATAAAATATAAATTGGATAAAAAGCCCATTGTCTATATTGGAAATCCTCAAAAATCAAAAGGGACAGATAAGACTTATGAGGCTTTAAAAGATTTAGATGTTCATCTTGTCACCTCGGGTGGAGGAGAGCTAAATCTGCCAATTTCTAATCTAAATTTAAATTTTCAAGAGTATATTTTACTTCTCCAATCATCATCTTTGTCCGTGTTGATGTCACAGATAGATGAGGGGTGGAACAGGGTTGCTCATGAGTCTATATTGTGTAAGACACCTGTTATTGGCACAGGTAGAGGAGGGATGGGAGAGCTTTTAGAAGAGTCAAAACAAATAATTTGTATAGATTTTGATAATCTAAAAATAGTAGTAGAGAATGCTTTAAATAAAAATTTAGAAATTTCACAAGAGACTTTATCTTATGTAAAAAACTTCTTTTTAGAAAAATTTTATATGGAATGGAAAAATATATTATGATAATAACGGTAATAATCCCTTGTTTAAATGAAGAGAAATATATCTCCCATTGTTTGAATGATATACTGATATCTGATTATAATAAGTCTAAAATGGAGATACTTGTAGTTGATGGTATGAGTAGTGATGAAACAAGAGAGATAGTTGCATTATATGGTAAAAAATATGCGTATATTAAGTTGCTTGACAATCCTGACAAAATAGTGCCAAAGGCGATGAACTTGGCGATTAAACAGGCAACAGGGGAGTATATTATTAGACTTGATGCTCATGCGTCTTACCCAAAAGATTACTTTTCAAAACTTGTAAAGTATCATAAAGAGTTAGGTGCAGCCAATGTGGGAGGTACTATACTTACCGATATTCGAAATAAAAATATAAAATCTAATGCTATTAAACTAATATTATCTCACCCCTTTGGTGTAGGAAATTCTGATTTTAGAACAGGAGTTACTAAAATAAAAGAGGTTGATACTGTACCTTTTGGCTGTTTTCATAGAAGTGTTTTTAAACAATTTGGATTCTATGATGAAAGACTTGTCCGAAACCAAGATATAGAGTTAAATAAACGTATAATTAATGGTGGTGGAAAAATTTATCTTATTCCTGATGTTACCTGTACCTATTTTGCAAGAGAAAACTTTACAGATTTAGCTAAAAATAATTTTGCCAATGGGAAGTGGAATATTTTAACAGCTTATTTTACAAAAACTTTTCACTCTTTAAGTCTTAGACACTTTATACCACTTCTTTTTATTCTTTCTCTTCTTGTCCCCTCACTTTTAACTATTTGGATACCTATTGTTGGATGGATAGCTCCTATCTCATTGGGTAGTTATCTAGCTTTGGTTATAATAATATCTTTAAAGCTAAATAGTAAAGAGACTACACTTCTGTATCTAGTAATAGGGTTTTTGATACTCCATTTATCATATGGGTTAGGCTCTCTTATAGGACTATTTAGTGTAGTGAAAAAATACTTTAAAGGTATACAATGAATCAAACAAAACAGGTTACCACATCACAAATGATGGGGTTAATGCTTATAGCCTATCTCTTCTCTTTTGCAATACGACTTATATGGGTATATCAATTTCAAGATACACCAAGTTTCTTTTGGAATGACCAACTAATGATAAATACTAATGATGGATATTTCTTTGCAGCAGGGGCACAAGAAGCACTAAGTGGTTTACATGCTGATAATCCAAGAGTATTTGGTATTTGGGATTATGGTGTTATTTTTTTTACGACACTATTTACTAAAATTACGCCATTTTCATTAGAAACTATTATCCTCTATATGCCTGCGGTTATCTCTAGCATAGTTGTTGTTCCTATTATCTTAATTTCAAGACTGTATGGTCAAACACTATGGGGATTTTTTGCGGCACTTTTAGGTAGTATTACTTGGAGTTATTATAACAGAACAATGATAGGTTACTATGATACTGATATGTTCTCTGCAATGGCACCTATGTTTATCCTCTTTTTTCTTATGAAAAGTATAGCAGATTTTAATCTTCGTTCGGCTCTGTATGCCTCTATTGCTATTATGATATATCCATTTTTATACGATCAAGGACAAGCGATTATTTATGCCATTGGTATTATCTATGCTACCTATATGATACTGCACCATAGGTTTGATAGCGTGACCTATCAATCATTGATATTGATATTTGTGGCACTAACACCTATAGGTCTTTTTGGTATAGATAGACCTTATGAGTATTTTGTAAAGTTAAGTATGCTGCTTGTCTTATACTTTTTTCTTAAGAATGACCAACTAGAGCAAAAAAAACTTATGATTATTACTGGAGTGATATTCCTTCTCTTTATGGTATTTGGTGATGTACTGGCTCTTATTATTCGTAAAGTGATTAGCTATACAGTTATGGGAACAGAGGGGAGTGGACTACATTTTTATGCAGTAAATCAAACAGTAAGAGAAGCAGGAAAAATTCCTTTTGAGGTTTTTGCTAATCGTACATCAGGTTCTATTTTAGGTGTACTAGTAGCCCTTGTAGGATATGTAGTCCTAGTAGTCAAACATCGTGCTTTTATCTTGGCTCTTCCTCTTATTGGTATTGGTGTTTTTTCACTATGGGGTGGTTTAAGATTTACTGTATATGCTGTTCCAGTAGCTGCGATGAGTGCAGTTTATCTATTTTGGGTTCTTGCAGAGCAGTTAGCTAAAGAGAATAAAATCAAATATACTATAGTAGCCATATTTACCGCAGCGATGATTTATCCAAATATTACACATATTATAGGTTATAAAGTACCTACAGTATTAAATAAAACAGAAGTAACTGACTTAGATAAGCTTAAAAATATTTCCAATCCAAAAGATTATACTTTGAGCTGGTGGGATTATGGTTATCCTATCTGGTACTACTCTGATACTTCGACACTAATAGATGGTGGTAAACATAATAATGATAATTTTATTATCTCTAAAATTATGCAGACATCATCACAAGAGATGGCAGCTAACCTTAGCCGTTTAGCTGTTGAGACGTATGTAAGTTCTGAGTATAAGATTGTGGCAGATACTCTGTTTAAAAATAAACAAGATAATCAGATTAATCCAAATGACCTTTTAGCAGATATAGAGAGTGGTGAGTATAAACTTCCTGAGAAAACAAGAGATATTTACCTCTATCTACCGTATAGAATGTTACGTATCTTCCCTACTGTAGCTGTCTTTGGGAACTTAGATTTAACTACAGGGAAAAAGGAGAGAGAGTTCTTTTTTTCTCCTACAGATTTAAAAAGTAATGCAAAAGGTATTTTGACACTTAGAAATGGAATGATTTTTGATAGTACACGAGGAGAGATAACTTTAGGAAAACAGAAAGTAAAGGTAAAGAACTTTATCATTACACAAAATACTAAACAGAATAAAGTACTGTTACGTTCACAAAAGTATCATATAAATGGTTCATACTGTATTGTATATATGAAAAGTTATAATAAATTTATAGTAATGGATAGTGAAACATTTAACTCTACTTATGTACAAATGTTTATGTTAGAGAAGTACAATAAAGATCTTTTTGAATTGGTTATCTCTTCACCATATAGTAAAATCTATAAACTAAAGATTTAAATATTGAGCAAGTTAGAGAAAATTCAAAAAAGGGTTTTTGATATCGTTCTATCGCTTATAGGCATTACATTTACTTGGTGGATTGTTTTTTTTGCATGGGTTGTTGCAAGTATAGAGACAAAAAGTAATGGTCTGTTTATGCAAAAACGTGTAGGTAAAGGTGGAGAGTTATTTTGGGTTTTTAAGATTAAAACAATGAAATCCATAGTAGGGGTAGATACAACCGTGACAACAAGTACAGATAATCGTATCACTAAAAGTGGTATGTTTTTTCGTAAAACAAAAATAGATGAGTTGCCACAACTCTTTAATGTACTTTTTGGAACGATGAGCTTTGTAGGACCTAGACCTGATGTTGTAGGTTTTGCAGATCAGCTTCAAGGTGATGACCGTATTCTTTTGACACTGCTTCCTGGTATAACAGGACCCGCTTCCATAAAGTACAAAAATGAAGAGGAACTGTTAGCCAACCAAGAAAATCCTGAAGAGTATAATAAAGAGGTTATCTGGCCAGATAAGGTACAAATTAATAAAGTGTATTTAAAAGAGTGGTCTCTTAAAAATGATATAGACTACATTATAAAAACTATTTTAGGATAATTTATGAATAGAGTATTTCTCTCTCCCCCACATATGAGTGGAAAAGAACAACAATACATAGCAGAGGTATTTGAGAGTAACTATATTGCCCCTATTGGAGCATTTATAAACAAATTTGAAGAGTCTATAGAGAGCTATACACGTACACCTTATGCTTTAGCACTCTCCTCTGCTACTGCAGGATTGCATTTAGCATTAAGAGTATTAGGAGTAGGTAGAGATGATTATGTCTTGGCTTCAAGTTTTACTTTTATCGGTTCTGTATCTGCTATTTTATATCAAGATGCAAAACCCATCTTTGTAGATAGTGATGAAAGTTGGAATATCTCTCCCCAACTTTTAAAAAAAGCCATAAAAGAAGCACCTAAAAAACCTAAAGCTTTGATTATTACACATCTCTATGGACAGGTATGTAAATTAGATGAAATTATTGCTATTTGTAAGGAGGCAGGTATCTATCTTATAGAAGATGCCGCAGAGTCTTTAGGTAGTGCGTATCATGGAAAACAGAGTGGTACTTTTTCCGATATGGCAGTATATAGCTTTAATGGTAATAAAATATTAACCACTTCTGGTGGGGGTATGCTTATAAGTGAAAATAAAGAGTGGATAGATAAAGCAAAATTTCTCTCAACCCAAGCCAAAGAGGATTATCTACATTATGAGCATAAAGAGTTTGGATACAACTACCGTATGTCTAATGTCTTGGCAGCTATAGGTGTTGCACAGATGGAAGTTTTAGATGAGAGAGTAGAGAGACGAAGAGAGATATTTAACCTCTATCAACAATACCTTTGTGAAGTAGAAGAGATTACTTTTATGCCAGAGATACAAGATAGTAGAGGAAACCGTTGGTTAACTACATTAACCTTTAAACGCACCAATCCTATGAAGATTATTGAAATGTTAGAAAAAGAAAATATTGAGAGTAGACCTCTATGGAAGCCTATGCATCTACAACCTCTTTTTAAAGATGCATTAGTCATCGAAGATGGAACCTCACAAAGACTTTTTGAACAAGGTATCTGTCTACCAAGTGGTTCAAGTATGAGTGACGATGAGGTAAAAAGAGTTTCAGATTGTATTAAAAAGTATCTGCATGACTTTTCTTAGACCCACAGCTGTTAAGAGAGTCGCTTTTTTCGTACTTTTTGATATACTTTTATCCTTTGGAACACTGCTTCTAGCGTACAACTTACGTTTTAATTTTCATATTAAAACACAATATTTAGAAAACTTTCCTTTGGTGTTTACTACACTAGTAATACTCAAGATTGTAGCTATCACCTATTTGAAAATATATCGTGTATCTTGGAGATTTGTCTCTTTATATGAAGTGAAAAAGCTTTTTTATGCACATGTTTTAGCCTATGGTGTGTTTGTAGGTATCTTCTATATATCCCCTGAATTTTTTGCGCCATTTCCTCGGTCTGTTCTTATTATTGATCTTTTCTTGTCGATGATGTTTATAGGGACATTGAGAATTTCAAAAAGGCTTATGGTAGAGGGAGGACGCAATACAAATTTGACAAAAACGCTGCTTATAGGGGTTTCGCCTTTTGCTCAAACCATTCTAAAAGAGCAGAAAGACTTTTATATCTCAGCAGTAGTAGATGACCAAGAGATGGTAGTAGATAGTTACCTCTCAAATATACAAGTACAGCAATTTAAAGATATAGAATCCATAGTTAAAAGAGAGAAGATAAAATCTGTAATTTTTGCTAAAGAGTTTGAACCAACTATGCTAAAATCACTCTATACAAGGTTAAATGAACTTGAAGTTTACGATATACGTGTACTGGCTTTAGGTGAAAAAGAGACAAAACTTAAAAAGATTACAGTTGAAGATCTCCTTGCTCGTCATCCTAAAGATCTGGATTTAGATACGATTGCCTCCTTTATAGAAGGTAAATCTATACTCATTACAGGAGCAGGGGGAAGTATCGGTTCTGAGATTACAAAGCAGTGTCAAGAGTTTGGTGCTGCATATTTAACACTCATAGATCATAGTGAGTATAACCTTTATCAGATAGGTGAATCGGTAAAAGATGCTAGATTAAAGCTTATATCTGTAGTAGATAAAAAAGGTTTAGAGAATATATTTAGAGAAATAAAACCACAAATAGTCATACATGCAGCAGCCTACAAACATGTACCTATCTGTGAAAATAACCAAGATGTAGCCGTCTTAAACAACGTCTTAGGTACTAAAAATGTAATAGATGTAAGTATAGAAAATGAAGTGGAGAAAGTCGTAGTCATCTCTACAGATAAAGCAGTACGCCCCACAAATGTAATGGGTGCAACTAAACGTGTTACAGAACTCTATGCTAACAATGTAAAGGCAAAAGATACAGAGATAGTCGCTGTACGTTTTGGTAATGTTTTAGGTTCAAGTGGTTCAGTCATACCTAAGTTTAAACAGCAGATAGAGGAGGGTGGACCCATTACTGTTACACACCCTGATATTACGCGTTACTTTATGCTTATTCCTGAGGCGTGTCAACTTGTTCTGCAAACAGCAGCAATAGCCAAAGGAGGAGAGCTTTTTATCTTAGATATGGGTGAGCCTATTAAGATAGTAGATTTAGCAAAGCAGATGATAAAACTCTATGGTAAAGAAGGGAAGGTAGAGATAATTTTTTCTGGTTTACGTCCTGGTGAAAAACTCTATGAAGAGTTACTACTTGATGAGAGTGAAGAGAATACAAAGTACAGTTCTATTTTTATCTCAAAGAGAAGCAATTATGAGATAAAAAAGTTAGAAAAAGATATTGATTCATTACTTCACACTACTAACAAGGTAAAAGCTTTACAAAAAATTGTTCCAGAGTTTAAAAGAAATATTTGATATAATTATTCTAGTTATATTATGACATAACTAAAATAATAATAAAAAGGAAAAATATGTTTAAAAAAGTAATCGCAGGATTTTTAGTTCTTGCAAGTTCGTCACTGTTGGCTATGAGTGTTGCTCAACTTAATAAAGCTTCTAAAGTAGAGCTTATGGAAGTAAAGGGTGTAGGTGATAAAAAAGCGGATGCTATCATAAATCATAGAAAATCTGAAAAATTTAAAACAATTAAAGATGTCATCAATGTTAAAGGTGTTGGCCCATCTTTAGCTAAAAAAATAGAAGAACATAAGTACGCAACAAAGAAGTAAAATACAAAGTAAAAGAGAAATATTTCTCTTTTACTCAAAACTTCAACAATCCTCTTTAACCACATTTTCGATACAATCTCACTAATTTATTTCAAGGTATTATATTATGACAGTTACACGTTTTGCACCTTCTCCTACAGGGTATTTACACATTGGTGGACTTAGAACCGCACTTTTTTCATGGCTTGCCGCTCAGCATAGTAAGGGTGAATTTCTTCTGCGTATAGAAGATACAGATATGGCACGTAACTCAGAAGAAGCCAAAGATGCCATTTTAAAAGCATTTGAATGGGTAGGCATGAGTCATGATGGTGAGGTTGTGTATCAGTCAAAGCGTTTTGAGCTTTATAAAACGTACATTGACCAGCTACTAGCAGAGGGTAAAGCATACAAGTGTTATATGTCAAAAGAGGAGCTAACTGCTCTTCGTGAAGAGCAGATGGCTAAAAAAGAGCGTGCCCGTTATGATGGACGCTACCGTGACTTTACGGGAACTCCTCCAGATGGTGTTGAGCCAGTTATCCGTATAAAAGCACCACAAGATGGGCGTATCTCTTTTAAAGATGGTGTTAAAGGGGACTTCTCTGTAGAAGCTACTGAAGTAGATGACTTTGTCATCGCACGTGCAGATGGTGCACCTACATACAATTTTGTAGTGGCTATAGACGATGCACTTATGGGCTTAACCGATGTCATCCGTGGAGATGACCACCTTTACAATACGCCTAAGCAGATAGTAGTCTATAATGCACTAGGTTTTACCTTACCAAATTTCTACCATGTTGCGATGATAAACAATGAACAAGGCAAAAAACTCTCTAAGCGTGATGGTGCTACAGATGTAATGGACTACAAAACGATGGGTTATTTACCTGAGGCACTTTTAAATTTCCTTGTGCGTCTTGGTTGGAGTCATGGTGACCAAGAGATATTTAGCATAGAAGAGATGATAACGCTTTTTGACCCAAATAACATTAACAAAAGTTCATCAAACTACAACCTAGACAAGCTTCTTTGGCTCAATGCTCACTACATTAAAGAGGCATCAGACGAGAAGCTTATAGGATTACTAAAAGATTTTGATGTAGATTTAGAGGGTAATGACAAAGCTTCTATGATTTTGAATGCTACCAAAGAGAGAGGTAAAACCCTAGTAGAGTTAGCAGAACAAATCAAGCTTATCTTAATAGCACCAGTAGAGTACGATGCCAAATCTTCTAAAAAAGCCTTCAAAGGAGAAGCTAAAGCCATACTCAATGCCTTTGCAGATATGCTAGCCTTAGCTCAACCTACAACCAAAGAAGCCTTTCACTCAGTCATGGAAAAGATAGTAGAAGAGAAAGAGATAGGCTTCGGAAAAATAGGTATGCCACTACGTGTAAGCCTCATGGGTTCTATGACAGGTTCAGGAATGGATGAGATTATGGCTATCTTGGGAGTGAGTGAGACGATTAAGAGGATTGAGAAGGCGATAGCTACGATAGAGTAATATTTCTCGTAGGTCGGGGAGAGGACACCCCGACCTACTTACGTATATAACCCTATAAAAATACAATAAAATAGGAATACAATCCTACTTTTGGCTCTTCTGCCATAGAATTAGAACATGCCAAAGCAGACTTGAGTAGGCGAGCTGTACTCTACCGTGTTAATGGATTGAGCTATAGAGAATTTTTGGAGTTTAAAACAGGTATAAAATTAAGTACTTACACTTTAGAAGATATTTTAGAGAACCACACCGATATTGCCTTTTCAATAAAAGAACAAGTAAAGCCTTTAGAGTTTTGGAAAGAGTATCTCTCTTTTGGGTACTACCCTTTCTATTTTGAAAACCCCAAAAAATATAGTATTAAACTAAATGAAACGATTAATACGGTTATAGAGGTAGATATACCTACACTTTTTAAGATTAAATATGAATATGTGGTTAATTTAAAAAAGCTTGTACAGCTTATCTGTTACTCTGAGCCTTTTAAACTCAATATTAAAGAGCTTAGTCATAAAATAGGTATAGATAGAGATACACTTTATCTCTATCTTGAGTACTTGCATAGAGGAAAGGTACTCAACCTTATACGTGCTAAACATAAGGGTGATAATATCTTTACTAAGCCAGATAAAGTCTATTTGAATAATCCAAATCTAAATCATAGCTACTGTAGTAATGCTTCTATAGTAACTATTAGAGAGACGATATTTGTGGCTTTTTTAGAAAATGAGTATGCATTGAGTATTCCTAAAGAGGGAGATTTTTTAATAGAGAATAAACATCTGTTTGAAATAGGTGGGAAAAATAAAAGCTTTAAACAGATAAAAGATATACCTCACTCTTATGTAGTCGCAGATGATATAGAGATAGGCTTTGGTAATAAAATACCATTATGGCTTTTTGGTTTTTTGTATTAACTTGCTAAAAACGACTTCAAAGACCTTTTAGCCTTCCAATCCATCTTATAATAGATATGCTCCAAGTACCAAGTAAGCTCTTTTGGGGTAATGTCTCTTTTTTTTGCTTCACGTTTTAAAATGTATTGAGGTATTTTTACTTTAGTGTGGGCGAAGGTGTGCGCTAGTTTTTCTATGCTTTTTCCATGTTTGTTGTAGCATAGACGGGCAAAGACAAAGGGTAAGTTTGTTTTTTTGTACCACTCTTGGGCTAAGTCTAACCCTTTGCCTCCATCAAGGTGATACTTGAGGGCTGCGTCGCCTATGAGGACTTTACCTTTTAATCCCAATACCTTTGCAAGTTGGTTAGAGGTGGCAGATGCTGGGTCTGTTTGGTTCTCTCCTTCAAGTAAAAGTACAGAGTAAACCTTTTTATGAGCGATAATGCCTAAGTTAGTACATCTACACTTACGTGACTCTACAGAAGAGATAAAGGCAGCATGAATACTGCGACGTTTGAGTGCTTTATTTATAGCAGAAGGGACAGCACGTTTATGGCTAAAGGACATGCTTGCTGCATTGTTAGAGATGTAGCGTTTTAGAAAGAGTTGAAAAGGTAAGAGGTTGAGGTATGAAATAGAACCAAATAGCATTGTAGTGACTCCCTATAAATTAAGCAGTATTATACCAAACAAGAATTATAATCGCGTAAAGGATTACGCTATGATAAAAGTAGAATTTTTAGGTCCCATAGGTAAAGCACCTATAGAGATGGAAGCAACCACTTTAGCAGATGTCTCTGCTAAACTCAAACTTGACAGTAACCTAAGTGCATGGTTAGACAAATGTGCAGTTGCACTTAATGACATAATGGTCAATGACTTGAGTACAGCACTTAAAGATGGAGATAAAGTTTCTATTCTTCCTCCTGTGTGTGGAGGGTAGGGTATGGAGCTTTATAATGGAGCTTTAGATACCAAAGAGATTTTTGGTAGATGGCTAGATGAACAAGCAGAGTCAAACTATGGTGCTTATATTCCTTTTGTTGGAACTATTCGTGCAGAAGATAAGATAGAAGCACTTAGTTTTGACATTTATGAACCTGTGCTTAAAGCATGGTTTGATGAGTGGCAAGAGAAAGCAAAAGCATTAGGTGCAGTAGTGAAGATGGCACATGCCACAGGAGATGTGCCTGTGCATACCTCTTCGTATGTTTCAGCAGTATTTTCACCTAAGCGTAGGGTAGCCTTAGATCTTATAGATGCATTTGTAGAAGATTTTAAAGCCAATGCACCTATCTGGAAATATGATGTGAAGAATGGTAAGCGTATTTATGCTGCCGATAGAAGTACACCTATGAATGGAGCAGGATTATTAGCATGATACATTTTAACGAATCAATAGAGATACTACAAAACCTTGAAATTAAAAATTTTAAAACAAAAAAACTTTATTTAGTAGATGCTTTAGGGTATGTATTAGCAGAAGATATTATTGCAGATCATAACTCACCAGAGTATCCTACTTCTGCGATGGATGGCTATGCTATTATTCATGAGGATATGAATTTAGGAAGATTAAAAATAGCCAGTATCAACCCTGCTGGGTCTATTAGTAAAGAGGAAGTGATAGGTGGGACATGTATTAAAACATTTACAGGTTCACTTATGCCTAAAGGGGCAGATACGCTTATCCCTATTGAAAATGTACAGGTAGAGGGCGATGAGATAGTCATAAAAGAGGAAGTTCCTCAATGCTTCTCTGTACGTGAAGTAGGAGAGAACTACGCTAAAGGGCAACTTCTTATCGCTAAAGGTACAAAAATAGACTTCCCCCAAATAGGAGTAATGAGTTCTCTTAACATCGTGACACCTTTAGTGTATGAAAAACCTACAGTTGCTATACTCTCTACGGGTTCTGAACTTTTAGAGCTTGGAGAGACTCAAACCAATAATGCTCAAATACGCTCTTCAAATAACTATATACTAGAATCAATAGTAGAAAAATATGATGGTTTGCCTATGCAGTTAGGGTGTATTAAAGATGATAAGGCAAATATTACTAAAGCAGTAGCTAGTGCATTAGAACAGAGTGATATTGTGGTTACTACGGGTGGAGTGAGTGTAGGAGATTTTGATTTTGTAAAAGATGTTATAGTAGAATTGGGTTGTGATGTACTTTTTAAAGGGGTACGTGTTAAACCTGGACAGCATATTATGGTGGCACGTAAAGGTGATAAATTTATCATAGGTTTACCAGGCTTTGCTTACTCATCTACTGTGACAGCACTACTTTATGTGGTGCCTCTTATAGAGAAGTTACAGCAAGGATGTAGCACACTTTTAGAAGTGAAAGCTACACTAAAAGAGCCATTTATTAAGCGTGCTAAAAAAGCAGAGTTTACTGCTTGTAATATCTCTTTACTTGGTGGAGAGTATTATGTAGATTTTAAAGATAAAAAAGTAGGCTCTTCTGCTATCTTAACCAATATGCTCGGTAGTGTAGCACTTCTTGTTACCTCTGAAGAAGAGAGTAGTAAAAAGGTAGGAGATGAGGTAACAGTTTTACTTTTTGGGTAAGCTTCATACGCTTACTCCCTTGCTCTTAGAAACATAGCAAGCTCTGATATAATAGTATATCCCCATTTTAATCGCATAATTTAATAACGCCTTTTATTTGTAGATATTCAGTATAAATATATCATACTGTACTATTAAAATAAAATTTATATAAGAAGTATGGCAAATTGTAATACTTTTTATCTCTATAGTGTATAATAGATAAAAGAAAAGGAATTAATAATGTTAATACTTGGTGAAATAATAGAAAAATTAAAAGATGTTCTTTCTGAACGTACAGTAGGGAAAAAAGTATTTGATAAAGATGTAGCTATGGCACTCAATATCCCTCAAGCTACATTTGCAACCATGAAACAGAGAGATTCTATTCCTTATAAAGAGATATTAGAGTTTTGTGCATTAAAAAAGATTTCAGTAAATTGGCTTTTTTTTGACCAAGCAGTAGATATGCTTAAAGAAGAGACAGATAAGTTCTTTCATGTACGTTATTTTTCTGATATTGCTGCGAGTGCGGGAGGGGGAGCGTATGCATTTGATGAAGCGTATGAGATGATTACCTTAGATAAAAGAATCGTACACAATATGGTAGGGTTAGGGAATACTGAATTAGAAGCTATTCATGTTAATGGTGAGTCTATGGAGCCAACACTACAAGATAATTCTATTGTTTTTATAGATAGAAAACAAACTAGTATAAAAAAAGATGGTATTTTTATCGCTTCAACAACATCAGGTCTATTTATTAAGCGTATTCGTCAACGTGCAGATGGTATGATAGAGTTGATTTCAGATAATAAAATCTACTCTCCTGAGATTATTGCTTCAGATGAAATAACAATAGTTGGAAGAGTAGTAGGTAATATAGAGAGTTTATAAAGCGTTTTTACTCATCGTAAGAGAATTTATAGCCTCTTCTTCTTACAGTGTGAATCACTTGAAAACCAAGTGTACTTTTGAGTTTTTTTCTAATTTGGTTAATGGCAACTTCTACAGTATTGTCACTGACATATTCAGGTTCATGCCAAAGTGCATTAATGATTTCATCTTTAGAAAAGACACGCTGTTTTCTCAGTGCTAAATAGGCCAATATATCAAAAGTCTTACCATTAAGTGAAACTATATTATCTTCATAAGCTATCTGTTTATTTGGTATATCTATAATAAGTTTATCTATAGTAATTTGTAAACCAAAAAGGTGTCTCATATTTGCTAATACTCTAGCAGCTATAAGGTCTGGATGCTCACAATGATGACAAATAACATCATCAGCTTTTAATGCATAAAAGTAAGGCTGTTTACTATAAACTTCTGTAAGTATCATTACTTTAGTTTCACTCTTTTTCTTTTTTACCTCATTAACATAACGCTCAAGTGATAAATTTACATTTTCATCTACGATGATAACGAGTTCATAGTGTCTAAAGTCAGTAAAGTTGGTTGCATCATATATATCAATAGCATTATCTACAATACAGATAAAGTATTGGCTTAACTCTTTGTCAAGTTCTTTAGCGTATTCATCACTAAAGCCTACAGTTAGTATTCTCATCTTTTTCCTATGGTATAAATGCGAATATTTAATTATGCATTTAAGTAACTTTTTTATTGTTTATACTTATATCTAAATAAGCTTGTTTAAATATAAAAGTAGGCTGTAATCGTTATTTAAAGACCACAGTTTTGGTTATTTTGTACAGAAAAGCTATTTGTGTATCCACACTCTAAACATTCAAAGGTAAGTAACTTAGGTCCAGAACAACCACCTGACCTCTGGTCTGTAAGCTCTATAGACTTCTGTTGGCATTTGGGGCAGAAACCTCTTTCTATAGCAGCAAGTTGCTCTTTTTTTTCTTTTAAATAATAGATATAGGTAAAAACCGAGCCTATTAGAATAATAAGCATAAATAGTATGAGATAAATTGTATCGATAGAGAACTCCTTAGGTTGTATAGGTATGCAGTTGCATAACTTCTTTTTTATATTGAGGTAGGTATTTTTCTACCTCGTTCCAAAAGCTTTTTTTATGATGCTTATGTCTAATATGTGAAAGCTCATGCACTATAATGTATTCTATCACATTCTTTGGAAGTTTCATCATCATTGTATTGAAAGATAAATGATTTTTAGAAGAACAACTTCCCCACTGTCTTTTTGTTTTACGAAAGTTTATTTTACTAGGGGTTACATTCATCTTTTGTGACCACTGCTCTACAATTATTGGGATAAGATCTTTTGCCTTCTGTTTATAAAAGTTATCTATGTGCTTATAAAAAAGTTTCTCATCATAGTTAGAAAAATAGAGGCTAAAATACTCATCATCAAAAAGTAGTTTAGTATGTTTTTTAGTATGTGCTATAAGTTGTAGAGGATAAGCTATTCCCTGATAATAGAGTATAGGATTTTGATTAAAATTTACAGGCTTACCTTTTTTTTGTAAAATCTTCTCCCTAGCACTATTTATCCATGAAGATTTTTTAAGAAGGAGTTGTTCTATATATTTCTGAGATACTTTAGGCGATTTAATAATCAAGTTGCCTAAAGCATCAAAACTTAAATAGGTATGTTTAAGTTTTTTATTTACAATATGTGTATATTGTGGAAGTAGATACATGTTTAGTTTATGATACGACCATCTTTAAATACGACTTTTTTAAATACTTTTCCATCTTTTTTGTAAGAGTAAGCTTTGCCTTGTCTTATATTGTGTCTATATTGAATCGTTGCCATAACTGTACCATTTGGATACATTTCTCTTACTGTACCATGTATCTTACCATTGTCATAAGGTACTTTTCTTATAATTCTACCCATACCGTCGTACCATATCTCTGTACCATTTTTAACACCATTTTTGATGCTAACTTCAGAAGTAAGATGACCCTCGTATCCATATTTTTTTAGTTTACCATTGAGTCCTGTTGTGTCAGTCATAGTAAACTCAGAGCTGACTTTACCCCCTTTAAAGTACTCTTTTTTTACATTTCCACCTACTCTAGGTCCTTCACATGCTGTAAAGGTAAGAAGTGAAAAAAGTAAAAAGAGTGTAGTAAGTAGTTTCATAAAAAACCTTCATATTGATATGGTCGCTAGTATACTATAAATTACTTTAGTGATTTGGTAAGAAGATAGGTATTATGTTTATCTTGTAGGGATAATTTATATCTTATCTTCAAAATATTATTTCATTCTATATCCTAACTCTTGTAGATATGGCTTTACAAGTGTTACGCTATCTCCTTGAAGTTCTAATGAAGTCTCTGTGACTGTACCTCCAGTGCCAAATCTTTTTTTCAATTTCTTTAAGAGCAGTTGTAACTCTTTTTTCTCAATATGGAAAGGTTTAACTATGGTTACTACCTTTCCTCTTCTTTTCTCTTTAGCAAAGTGAAGTTGATGTTTCTCAGGAGGTAAAATCTCTACAGTTTGAGTAACTTTATCAATTTTTTTATTATCAGATGACCAATCACTCTCAAAGTTTGCACCCATTTCAAATATATTTTTCTTCATTTTAATCCTTAATTATAATTTGTATCAAAAAGTAATCCTAGTATCACCATAAAAAAGAGTAAAAAAAGAAGTATTTTATGAAGGGTATTGTAGCTAGGGAGTTTCACAATTAACCTATGTTGTAAATAATTTCAGTTTTATATCTTTTCGTCTGTATTTCATGAATTGCTAACCCTTCTATGGGGAGTTTCATAAAGTCATCTATAGACGCTATCTTTGCTTTGGCTATCTCTCGTAAAACAATACCTCTATACGCTTTTGCCCAGTGGCTTACAACTTTTCCATCTTTAATAAATTTTAGCGTGGTATAGGGTTTGGTAGGTTTATAAAATTTATCATAAAATCCTGCACGAAGATCTAAAATCTCATCATTTTCTAAATAACTATCCATTAACACTGTACCATGAAGAGAATAAAATTTTTCTACATTAATATCTCCAACCAAAGACCCCTGTTTTAAACGATAAGCAGGGATAAAATCATCAGCACGTAAAAATCCAAAAAGGTTAGAACATAAGATTACATGTTTATCTATATATGCCTGTGTGGCATTATCTAATGTTGTATAAGATAAATAGTCAAAAGCTACACCAGTATAACGCTCAATAGCTTTCATTGTAGGTTCATGAATAATATCTTTTGCATGAGAGAGTATATCTGACTCTTTTTTAAGTCCAAACATTTTAGAAAGAACAGCTAAATCTCTTTTTTGAATAATATTAATATAGTTATGTAGCAGTTTTGTACGAGATGATAATAGAGACTTAAATAAAAGTGCATCTAAATTAAAAGCTTCTGTACCTCCACTTTTCTTAGTTTCACTAGGTGCCAATAAAATTTTCATGATTTTTCCTTATATAATGTTTGTATTTTAGTAGGATAAGATTAAAAAGAGAAGAATTTTAAAGAAATTTACATAAACCCTTGACATTTATTTTTTATTTGTCTATAATTCTCGTCCATTTAAAGTGTAACAACTTTTTATGATGGTGCTGGTGTAGCTCAGTTGGCTAGAGCAGCTGATTTGTAATCAGCAGGTCGGGGGTTCGAGTCCCTTCACCAGCTCCATAGAAATATAATTATCAGTGTTTGTACCAGTTATAATAACAAACAATTTAAGTGGTGGGTTACTCAAGTGGCCAACGAGGGCGGATTGTAAATCCGCTGACTACGTCTTCGAAGGTTCGAATCCTTCACCCACCACCATAAAATGTTAAGTTACATAAAATACGCGGGCGTAGCTCAGTGGCTAGAGTTCCTGCCTTCCAAGCAGGCTGTCGAGGGTTCGAATCCCTTCGCCCGCTCCATAAACTGGGAGCTGTGTGAATTATGTACTTAATAAATTACTTCACATACTAAAGCTTTCTTAATTTATTCATTTATGACTTAACAAATATATTATTTATATATGACTGTGACTATGCCCATATGGCTCAGGGGTAGAGCACTTCCTTGGTAAGGAAGAGGTCGTGAGTTCAAGTCTCACTATGGGCTCCAGAATTAGATATGGACAAAAGTATTACAGTTGTGTGATAGTTTTGTCCATATAGGTTTAAGATACTTTAGGTATAATATTGCCTTTAAAACATTTACGCTAGGAGAAAAGCATGGCTAAAGAAAAATTTGAACGAACAAAACCGCATGTTAACATCGGTACTATTGGTCACGTTGACCACGGAAAAACTACACTAACAGCTGCAATTACAGCTGTACTTGCTGTTGCAGGTGATACTGAGCTTATGGATTATGATGCAATCGATAATGCACCAGAAGAGAGAGAAAGAGGAATTACAATTGCTACTTCTCACGTAGAGTATGAAACTGAAAACAGACACTACGCTCACGTAGATTGTCCAGGTCACGCGGATTACGTTAAAAACATGATTACTGGTGCTGCTCAAATGGATGGTGCTATTCTTGTAATTGCTGCAACTGATGGTCCAATGGCACAAACTAGAGAGCATATCCTTCTTTCTAAGCAAGTAGGTGTACCATATATTGTTGTTTTCTTAAATAAAGAAGATCAACTTGATGATGAAGATAAAGAAGAGATGTTAGAGCTTGTAGAGATGGAAGTTCGTGAACTACTTGAAGAGTATGATTTCCCAGGTGACGATACTCCAATCGTAGCTGGATCTGCATTTCAAGCACTTGAAGAAGCTAAATCTGGTACACTTGGTGACTGGTCAGCAAAAATTACTGAGCTTATGGCTCAAGTTGATGCTTATATCCCTGAACCAGTAAGAGAGACTGAAAAAGATATGCTAATGGCTATCGAAGATATCTTTACTATTCAAGGTCGTGGTACAGTTGTAACTGGTAAAGTTGATCAAGGTAAAGTATGTGTAGGTGACGAAGTTGAAATCGTTGGTCTTAAAGATACTCAAAAAACAACAGTAACTGGTGTTGAAATGTTCCGTAAAGAGATGGATTGTGGTCTTGCTGGAGATAACTGTGGTGTTCTTATACGTGGTATCGACAAAGATGCAGTTCAAAGAGGTATGGTTCTTTGTAAGCCAGGTTCAATCAATCCTCATACAGAATTTGAAGCTGAAATTTATGTACTTACTAAAGAAGAAGGTGGAAGACATACTCCATTCTTTAATAACTATAGACCACAGTTTTACGTTCGTACGACAGATGTAACTGGTTCAGTTCAACTTCAAGAAGGTACTGAAATGGTTATGCCAGGTGATAATGTTAAAGTAAATGTTGCACTTATTGCTCCAGTTGCTCTTGACTTAGGTACTAAGTTTGCTATCCGTGAAGGTGGTAGAACAGTTGGTGCTGGTGTTGTTTCTAAAGTAATTGCTTAGAACATACCATTACAAGAGCTTTTGCCTCTTGTAAACTTATCATAGGAGATAACAATGAGAGAAACAGTTCACTTAGGTTGTGAGAAATGTACTAGACGTAATTATCATACAACTAAGAATAAAAAAACAACAACAGGGAAACTTGCACTTAAGAAATATTGTAAATGGTGTAAAGAACATACTGTTCATAAAGAGACAAAACTGTAATTACAGTTTTGTCCTTTAATCGAGACTACTTTTAGTCTCATTTTAGGCCAATAGCTCAGTTGGTAGAGCACTGGTCTCCAAAACCAGGTGCCGTGGGTTCGAGTCCCTCTTGGCCTGCCATAACAAAAGGTAAAAAAATGGGAAAAATTTCAACATTTATAGCAAACGCGAAAGCAGAAATCCATAAAGTAATATTTCCAACTAAAGTACAAGTAAGACAAGCATTTTTAGCAGTTATACTAGTTGTAACTGTAATATCAATATTTTTAGCATTGGTTGACCTCTTAATGTCATCAATAGTTTCAACAGTTTTATAGGATAATAGATGGCTTTTCAGTGGTATGCAATTCAAACATATTCAGGATCAGAACTCTCTGTAAAAAGAGCAATAGAACAACTTGTAATCGATTATGGTATCGAGGAAAAAGTTGAAAATATTGTTGTTCCTACAGAAGAGGTAATAGAAGTAAAAAATGGTGAAAAAAAGATAACAGAGAGAACACTCTACTCTGGTTACGCTTTTGCACATATAGACCTGGATACTGATCTTTGGCATAAGATTCAATCTTTGCCTAGAGTATCTAGATTTATCGGTGAACAGAAGACACCTACAGCACTTGCAGCAGCAGATGTTAAAAATATTTTAGACAAAATGGAGCAAAAATCTGCCCCACGTCCTAAAGTAGACTTTGAAACAGGAGAGATGGTACGTATCGTTGATGGTCCATTCTCTAACTTTACAGGTATGGTGGAAGAGTATGATCTTAATCATGGTACATTAAAGTTAAATGTTTCAATTTTTGGTAGAAATACACCAGTAGAAATACTCTACACGCAAGTAGAAAAAATTATATAACCTTCAGGGTTAAATCAAACAAAGGAAGAACAGATGGCAAAAAAAATAACTGAAAAGTTTAAAATGATGATCCCAGCTGGATCAGCAAACCCATCACCACCAGTAGGTCCTGCACTTGGACAACGTGGTGTTAACATTATGGAGTTTTGTAAAGCATTTAATGAAAAAACAAAAGACAAAATGGGTTATAAAATACCTGTTGTTGTAACTGTATATTCAGATAGAAGTTTTACTTTTATTACAAAACAACCACCTGCAAGTGATCTTATTAAGAAAGCTGCAAATATTAAAAAAGGTACAGATAATCCAATTCTTAATAAAGTTGGTTCTATCACTAAAGCAAAACTTGATGAAATTATTGATCAAAAAATTGTAGACCTTAATACAAATGACAGAGAGATGGCAGCAAATATTATTTCTGGTTCTTGTAGAAGTATGGGTGTTGAAATCGTAGATTAGTTTTAACTAACTATTCAATGTAAATGAATCTTAACCACATGATTTTAAAATGTGGGAGCAACAGTAAGCGGAGAAAGAAATGGCAAAAAAACCAAGTAAAAAAAGAGAAGCTCTACTTAAAAAAGTAGATGCGACTAAAGAGTATAGTGTTGACGAAGCGATGGTTACACTAAAAGAACTTAAATCAGCAAACTTTGATGAAACTGTAGAGATTGCACTTAACTTAAATGTTGACCCTAGACATGCAGACCAAATGATTAGAGGTTCTGTAGTTCTTCCTCATGGAACAGGTAAAACAGTAAGAGTAGCAGTTTTTGCTAAAGATGCTAAAGCTGATGAAGCTAAAGTAGCAGGTGCAGACCTTGTTGGCGCTGCAGATCTTATAGAAGATATTCAAGCAGGTAAAATTGATTTTGATATCGTTATCTCTACACCAGATATGATGGGTGTTCTTGGTAAAGTAGCAAGAATTCTTGGACCAAAAGGTCTTATGCCAAACCCTAAAACTGGAACAGTAACTATGGATGTTACTAAAGCAGTAACAAATGCTAAGGGTGGACAAGTTAACTTTAGAGTTGATAAAAAAGGTAACATTCATGCAGGAATTGGAAAAATCTCTTTCTCTGCTGAAGCGATAAAAGAAAACTTTATCACTATAGTTGAAATGGTAAATAGAGCTAAACCAGCATCTGCAAAAGGTAGATTTATTACTAATGCAGCTATTTCATTAACTATGAGTCCATCAATTACACTTAATACATCTGAAGTAATGGATATTAAATAAATTGTAAAGTATAAAGATAGATTGATTTCTATCTTTATTACTATTTTCAATAAAGAGTTAATTATAATTTTTTCTTGAGAGTAAATTTGCTACTCATAATCTTAGATTTAAGATAAAAGGGGCGTAAGCTTAATTAATCTATGCGAAAGTATAGATGTGTTGGATTTGTTAAAAATCAACACCCTTTTAGAGATCGGAAGGAGAATATATATGACTAGAACTAGAAAAGAAGAGTTAGTTGCAGAGATGACAGCAGAGTTTAAAGACGCTGGTGCCATTATCGTTTGTGATTACAAGGGTATGACAGTTGAAAATCTTGAGATTGTAAGAAATCTTGCTAAAGATGAAGATACAAAAGTACAAGTAGTGAAAAATAAACTAGCAATGATTGCATTGAAAAATGCAGGTTGTGAAGTAGTGAATTTTTCAGATACAAATCTTGTAATCTGGGGTGACGCACAAGTTACACCATGTAAAATAGCTGATAAAGCTGCTACTGAATTTAAAGATAGTTTTTCAATCAAAGCTGGTTTAATCCAGGGTGAAGTTGCAAGCATGGAGACTATCAATGCTATGGCTAAACTTCCTACAAGAGATGTACTTATTGGTATGCTTCTTAATGTATGGAATGCACCAGTGCAAAACTTTACAATTGGCATGGATGCACTATCTAAAAAATTAGAAGAAGAAGCATAGAGTGGTGAGAGCCTCTAGGCTCTTTTAATTTTAAAATGCAAAAGCATTTAAAACATATATTTTAAGGAATTAAAAATGGCAACAACTAAAGAAGATGTTCTTGAGTTTATCTCAAACATGTCAGTACTTGAGCTTTCTGAGCTTGTAAAAGAATTTGAAGAGAAATTTGGTGTATCTGCACAAGCTACTGTAGTAGCTGGAGCTGGAGCAGCAGTAGAAGCTGAAGAAGAGCAAACAGAATTTGACGTAGTACTTACAGGTGCTGGTGAAAAGAAAATCAATGCTATTAAAGTAGTAAGAGCTATTACAGGTCTTGGACTTAAAGAAGCAAAAGCTGCTGTTGAAGATGTTCCAACAGTACTTAAAGAAGCTGCATCTAAAGATGAAGCTGAAGAGATCAAAAAACAAATCGAAGAAGCTGGTGCTTCTTGTGAGCTTAAATAATTCATTTTATTTAAGAGAGTTTAGGCATTTTGCCTAGACTCAATTTAACTTCTAAGATATAGTTAAAAGCTATTCGGAGACATTTCATACCCTCCTCTAATAGTTTCTTTGTGTATCTAAATCAAGTCTACTATCATGACTAAAACGATATTAATCAATTAACTAATACAAACCATAATAAACCCAACCAACCTAAGGATAAATATGTTAAATTCTTTACATTCTGGTAACAGACTTCGTGTAGATTTCTCAAAAACACCAAGAGAAATAGAAATCCCAAATTTGCTTCAACTTCAACAAAAGAGTTATGAAGATTTTTTAATGCTTGGAGAAAAAGATAGAAAAAACTCTACACTTGAGAGAGTATTTAGATCTGCATTCCCCATTCATGACCAACAAAATAGAGTAACACTAACATACAGAAACTCTGAAGTAGTTAAGCCTAAATATACTGTTAGAGAGTGTATGGAGAGAGGATTAACTTATTCTGTATCGCTAAAAATGAATATTTCATTAACTATTTGGAATAGAGATGAAAAGACAGGTGAAAAACTTGACCCTAAAGAGATAAAAGAACAAGCAGTATTTGTTCGTGATATTCCTTTAATGACAGATAGAACTTCATTTGTTGTAAATGGTGTTGAGAGAGTTATTGTAAATCAGCTTCACCGTTCACCAGGTGTTATTTTTAAAGAAGAAGAGGGGACTACTGTTGCTAGTAAACTACTCTACTCTGCACAGATTATTCCTGATCGTGGTTCATGGTTATATTTTGAATATGACTCTAAAGATATTCTTTATGCACGTATTAATAAGAGAAGAAAAATACCTGTAACTATTCTTTTTAGAGCATTAGACTACTCTAAAGACGATATTATAAAACTTTTCTATACTACAAAAGAGATTACAATTAAAGAGAATAGATTTTTAGTGAAATTTGATGCTGAAGACTTTGTAGGTAGAGCAGATTATGATGTAAAAGATATTGATGGTAAAACAATAGTAAATGCTGGAAAAAGATTAACTAAGAAAAAAGCACAAAAGCTTATTGAAGAGGGGCTTGAGTGGATTGAATACCCTGTTGATGTACTTATGGAAAGACACCTTTCTGAACCAGTCATAGACCAAGAGAGTGGTGAAGTACTTTATGATGTAGTAACACCTCTTGATGAGAGTAAACTTAAGAAGATGATTGAACAAGGTATTGATAGTATTAAAATCATTAATGACCTTGCTGAGGGTGCTGATATGTCTATCATTAATGCATTTATTGCAGATACTGAAAGTTTAAGACTTCTAAAGCAAACTGAAGAGATAGATGATGAAAATGTACTCTCTGCTATTCGTATCTACAAAGTAATGAGACCAGGTGAACCAGTAACACCAGAAGCTGCTAAAGCATTTTTAAGACAACTTTTCTTTGATCCTGAAAGATACTGTTTAACAAAAGTTGGACGTATGAAGATGAATCATAAACTTGGACTAGATATTCCTGAATATGCTACAGTTTTAACATCTGAAGATCTTATCAATACAGTAAAATACCTTATTAAAGTGAAAAATGGTCGTGGTCATATTGATGATAGAGATCACTTAGGTAACAGAAGAATTAGAGCAATTGGTGAACTTTTAGGTAATGAGTTACATAAAGGTCTTATCAAGATGCAAAAAGCTATCCGTGATAAGATGACAACTGTATCTGGTACATTAGATGAGTTGATGCCTCATGATTTGGTAAACTCTAAAATGATTACTAACACTATCTTAGAGTTCTTCTCTTCAGGACAACTTTCACAGTTTATGGATCAAACAAATCCACTCTCTGAAGTAACACATAAAAGAAGACTCTCTGCACTTGGTGAGGGTGGTCTTGTTAAGGAAAGAGCAGGGTTTGAAGTAAGAGATGTTCACCCAACTCACTATGGTCGTATCTGTCCTATTGAGACTCCAGAGGGTCAGAATATTGGTCTTATTAATACACTTGCGACTTACTCTAAAGTAAATGAGCATGGGTTTATTGAAGCCCCATATAAAGTGGTAAAAGATTGTCAAATTATGGATGAAATCGTCTATATTACTGCAACACAAGAAGAGGATAAATGTATTGCTCCTGCTTCAACTGTTGTTAGTGAAGATGGTCGTATTGTTGAAGAGCTTATAGAGACGAGATTAAATGGTAATATCGAACTTAATGATGCAAAGAGAGTTGATCTTATTGATATCTCTCCATTGATGATTTCAGGAAGTGCAGCTGCATTGATTCCATTCTTAGAGCATGATGATGCCAACCGTGCCTTAATGGGTTCAAACATGCAACGTCAAGCAGTACCTCTACTTAAAACAGATGCACCAGTGGTTGGTACAGGTATGGAAGCTATTGTTTCTCGTGATGCGTGGGAGTGTGTAAAAGCAAATAGAGCAGGAACAGTTGAGAAGATAGATGGTAAAAATATTTATATTATGGGTGAAGATGAGAGTGGTGTATTTATAGACCACTATGCCTTAGAGAAAAATATGAGAACCAACCAAAATACTACCTTCACACAAACACCTATTGTAAAACTAGGTGACAAAATTGATAGTAAACAAGTCATTGCTGATGGTGCAAATATGGATCAAGGTGAGTTAGCTATTGGTAAAAATATTATGGTTGCATTTATGCCTTGGTATGGATATAACTACGAAGATGCGATTATTATCTCTGAAAAAATTCTTAGAGAAGATACGTTTACCTCTGTACATACCTATGAAAAAGAGGTAGAGGCAAGAGAGTTAAAACATGGTACAGAAGAGATTACTCGTGATATTCCAAATATCCGTGAAGATGAGCTTCTTCACTTAGATGAGAGTGGTATTGTTCAAATGGGTACCTATGTAAAACCTGGTATGATTCTTGTAGGTAAAGTTAGCCCTAAAGGTGAGATTAAACCTACTCCAGAAGAGAGACTACTTCGTGCTATCTTTGGAGAAAAAGCAGGACATGTTGTAAACAAATCACTCTACTGTCCAGCTTCAATGGAAGGTGTAGTTGTAGATATTAAAGTCTTTACTAAAAAAGGCTATGAGAAAGATGCAAGAGCAATTCAAGCGTATGAAGAGGAAAAAGCAGTTTTAGATAGTGACCATCATGACCAACTACTTATGATAGATAGAGAAGAGATTTTACGTATTTCTCACTACCTTTCTGCTCATGAGTTAGTACAAGATGTAACTATAAATGAGACTGAATACCTTATAGGAACAAAAGTACCTGAAGATGTTATAAAAGAGGTAAACAGATTCGCACTAAGAGGTGTAGTTCGTTCTTATGATGATAGCATACAAAAAGAGTATGAATCACTTAAAAACTACTTTTTAAAACAGAAGAAAAAACTTAAGATTGCTCATGAAGAGAAGCTTACTGTTCTTGAAAAAGATGATATTCTCCCTTCAGGTGTGACAAAGTTAGTTAAAATTTATATTGCAACTAAGAGAAAACTCAAAGTTGGTGATAAAATGGCTGGACGTCATGGAAACAAAGGTATTGTTTCTAATATCGTGCCAGAGATTGATATGCCATACATGGAAGATGGAAGACCTGTTGAGATTATCTTGAACCCACTAGGGGTTCCCTCTCGTATGAATATTGGGCAAATTCTTGAAGTACACCTTGGTCTTGTAGGTAAAAGACTTGGTGAGCAGATTCAAGTGATGTTTGAAGAGAAACAAGAGAACTTTATCCAAGATCTTAGAGCAAAAATGATAGAGATTTCAGATGTAGCAAAATTGATGAATGCTAAAGATGTACTTACAAAAATGTCTGATGAAGATTTACTAAAATATGGTAGAGATTGGTCAACAGGGGTGAAGTTTGCAGCACCTGTATTTGAAGGTACAACTCAAGTAGAGTTTGATAAATTATTTGAATTGGCTAAGATTGATTCAGATGGTAAAATGAAACTCTTTGATGGTAAGACAGGTGAACAGATGATAGAGCGTGTAAATGTTGGTTATATGTATATGCTTAAACTTCATCACTTGGTTGATGAGAAAGTACATGCTCGTTCAACTGGACCATACTCTCTTGTTACACAACAACCAGTTGGTGGTAAAGCACTCTTTGGAGGACAGAGATTTGGAGAGATGGAAGTATGGGCATTAGAAGCCTATGGAGCAGCACATATACTTAAAGAGATGTTAACGATTAAGTCTGATGATGTTGAGGGTAGAGCTAAAGCATATAGAGCTATTACTAAAGGTGAGTCTGTAACAGAATCAGGTGTACCTGAAACAATGTTCGTATTGACCAAAGAGCTTCAAGCCCTTGGGTTAGATGTAGATTTATATGAGAGTAAAAAAGAAGTGGAGGGTGAAAATGAGTAAGTTTTTAGAGAATTTATCACTAATAGATTTAAACAGCGAAGAGAGACCAAAAGATATAGCAGCTTTAAAGTTAGGAGTTGCAAGTCCAGAAAAAATTCTTTCATGGAGTTTTGGTGAAGTAAAGAAACCAGAAACAATTAACTATAGAACTCTTAAACCTGAGCGTGATGGACTATTTTGTGCAAAAATATTTGGACCAATCAGAGATTATGAGTGTCTTTGTGGTAAATACAAAAAGATGCGTTATAAAGGTGTAGTGTGTGAAAAATGTGGAGTTGAAGTTACTTCATCTAAAGTAAGAAGAAATAGAATGGGGCATATTGACCTTATTGCACCTGTTGCACATATTTGGTATGTCTCTTCGTTACCATCTCGTATTGGTACACTTTTAGGTGTAAAGATGAAAGATTTAGAGAGAGTACTTTATTATGAAGCATATATTGTTAAAACACCTGGAGATGCTTCTTATGACTCAGCAGGTACAAATCCATTAACAAAATATGATGTATTGAATGAAGAGCAGTATCAGCAGATAATGCAGCGTTTTGGTGATTCAGACTTAGATGCAAGAATGGGTGGAAAAGTTATTCAAGAACTTTTAGCTGATCTTGATCTTGTAGATATGTTTGCACAACTTAAAGAAGATATCCAAGCAACAAAATCTGAAGCAAAAAGAAAAACAATTGTTAAACGTCTTAAAGTTATAGAAGCATTTTTACACTCTGGTAATAGACCTGAGTGGATGATGTTAACACAACTACCAGTTCTTCCACCTGATCTTAGACCTCTAGTAAGTCTTGATGGTGGTAAGTTTGCTGTATCTGATGTAAATGACCTTTATAGAAGAGTTATTAACCGTAATCAACGCCTTAAAAGACTTGTAGAACTTGATGCTCCAGAAATTATTGTTAGAAATGAGAAGCGTATGCTTCAAGAAGCTGTAGATGCACTTTTTGATAATGGTAGAAGAGGAAATGCAGTTAAAGGTGCAAACAAAAGACCACTTAAGTCACTCTCTGAAGTAATTAAAGGTAAACAGGGTCGTTTCCGTCAAAACCTTCTTGGTAAGCGTGTTGACTTCTCTGGACGTTCTGTTATTGTTGTTGGTCCAGATTTGCGTATGGATCAGTGTGGTTTACCAAAAATTATGGCAATCGAACTTTTCAAGCCACACCTTATGGCAAAACTTGAAGAGAAAGGGTATGCAACAACGCTTAAACAAGCTAAAAAGATGATAGAACAGAAAGTAAATGAAGTTTGGGAGTGTTTAGAAGAGGTAGTTGAAAATTACCCTATCTTACTAAACCGTGCACCAACGCTGCATAAGCTTTCTATTCAAGCGTTCCACCCAAGACTTATTGAGGGTAAAGCGATTCAACTACACCCACTAGTATGTTCTGCATTTAATGCCGATTTCGATGGTGACCAGATGGCGGTACATATACCACTTTCAGATGAAGCTATTGCAGAAGCAAAAGTATTAATGCTCGCATCAATGAATATTTTGCTCCCAGCTTCAGGTAAAGCGATTGCTGTACCTTCACAAGATATGATTTTAGGTCTTTACTATCTTACACTAGAGAAAAAAGATGTAAAAGGTGAACATAAACTTTTTGCAAATGTAGAAGAAGTAGAGATAGCCTTTGATCAAAATGCACTTGACCTTAATGCACGTATTAGAACAGTTATTAATGGTAAAATAGCTACTTCTACAGCAGGTAGATTAATCTTGAAATCAATTATTCCTGATTATGTACCAGAAAAATTATGGAACAAAATTTTAAAGAAAAAAGATATTGCTACATTGGTTGATTACATCTATAAAATAGGTGGTGTTTCTGAAACTGCTGGGTTCCTTGATAATCTTAAAGATATGGGTTTCAAATATGCAACAAAAGTTGGTGTTTCTATCTCAATTGATGATATTATCATTCCTGAGATAAAAGAGAAAAGCGTACTTGCTGCAAAAGAAGAAGTGAAAGAGATTCAAAGACAGTATGGTTCAGGTCTTTTAACTGATCAAGAGCGTTATAATAAGATTATTGATATCTGGACAGACTCAAACAATACTATTGCTGAAGGTCTTATGGCATTAATTAAGTCTGACAAAGATGGATTTAACTCTGTTCACATGATGGCAGATTCTGGGGCGAGAGGTTCTGCAGCACAGATACGTCAACTTTCAGGTATGAGGGGTCTGATGGCAAAATCTGATGGGTCTATTATTGAGACACCTATTACCTCTAATTTCCGTGAAGGTCTAAATGTACTTGAGTACTTTATTTCAACTCATGGTGCTAGAAAAGGTCTTGCCGATACAGCACTTAAAACAGCCAATGCGGGTTACTTAACAAGAAAGCTTATTGATGTTGCACAAAATGTAAAAATTGCAGTTTTAGATTGTGGTACGCATGAGGGTGTAGAAGTTTCAGATATTGTTGTTGGTAATGAGATGATTGAGCCATTAGCAGATCGTATCTATGGTAGAGTTCTTGCTGCAGATATTATTGATCCTATTACTTCTGAAGTACTAATATCTGAAGGTACAATGATTGATGAAGAGATGGCATTAAGAGTTCAAGATGCAGGTGTAAGATCTGTAACAATGAGAGCACCATCATCATGTAAAGCACCTAAAGGTATTTGTGCTAAATGTTATGGGCTTAATATGGCAGATAATAAAATGGTTAAACGTGGAGAGGCTGTTGGAGTTATTGCGGCACAATCTATTGGAGAGCCTGGTACGCAACTTACACTTCGTACCTTCCATACAGGTGGTACTGCTACTGCTGGTAAAGAGGAACGTTCAGTTGTTGCAACTAAAGAAGGGTTTGTAAGATACTATAACCTTAATGTATATAAAAATACAGAAGGTAACCTTATCGTTGCAAACAGAAGAAATGCTGGTGTCCTTTTGGTTGAACCAAAAATTAAAGCAGTAACTTCTGGAATAGTATCTACAGTTATTACTCATGATGAGATTGTTATTTCTGTAAAGGGTAAAGGTAAGGATGAAGTAAAATATAACCTTAGAAAGTCTGATGTTGCTAAATCTAATGAACTTGCAGGTGTTGCAGGGAAGGTTGAGGGAAAACTTTTCTTACCACTTAAAAATGGTGATAGTGTAGAAGAGGGTGATTCTATTGTTGAAGTGATTAATGAGGGTTGGTCTGTTCCAAGTCGTATCCCTTTTGCTTCAGAACTTAAAGTAGAAAATGGTGCACCAGTTACACAAGAAGTGTTAGCAGAGTCTAAAGGTAAAGTTAAATTCTTCTTACTTAAAGGAGACTATCTTGAACCAACAGATAAGTTTAATGCAGATACTAAAGTGGATGAAAAAGGTCTTTTTGCTGTTATTGTTGATGATAATAATAGAGAGGCAGCAAGACACTATATCTCAAGAGGTTCAGTAGTTAAAGTAGATAATGATGCACCTGTTTCTCGTGGAGATACTCTTTCTGCTCCAGAAGTTACAACACAAGTTGTAATTGCAGAGTGGGATCCATACTCAGAGCCTATTATCGCTGAGCAAAAAGGAACATTAAAATTTGAAGATATTATTCCTGGTGTGACGGCTGTTGAACAGTTTGATGAAATTACAGGTGATACGAAATTAGAATTAAATGAATATATCCCTGCTGCATATAAACCAGCGATTATACTTGCTACTGAGAGTGGAGAGTTAATCCGTTATCAATTAGATGCAAAAACAATTCTTTTTATTAAAGATGGTCAAGAGGTAAGTATTGCAGATATCTTAGCTAAAACACCAAAAGCAGCGATTAAATCTAAAGATATTACGGGTGGTCTTCCAAGAGTTTCTGAACTCTTTGAAGCTAGACGTCCTAAAGATATTGCACTTATCGCACAGATTGATGGTGTTGTAAGTTTTGGTAAACCATTACGTGGAAAAGAGAGACTTATTGTTTCTGGTGAGAATGATCAGATTACTGAACAGTTTGTTGATAAAAATAAACTTCCGTTAGTTCATACAGGAGATTATGTTCATGCTGGTGAAAAATTGACTGATGGTATTGTATCAAGTCATGATATCTTAGCGGCACTTGGCGAAAAGGCACTTTATGAATATATTGTATCTGAAGTTCAAATGGTTTACCGTCGTCAAGGGGTTAATATTTCAGATAAACACATCGAAATTGTTACTTCTCAAATGATGAGACAAGTGAAAATTGTAGATAGTGGTGACTCTAAATTTATCGCAGGAGATATCGTTTCTCGTCGTAAGTTCCAAGAAGAGAATGGAAGTGTACTTAAGCTTGGAGGAGAACCAGCTATTGCTGAACCGATGCTAGTAGGTATCACACGTTCAGCTGTTGGTGCAGATAGTATTATCTCTGCTGCTTCATTCCAAGATACAACAAAAGTACTTACTTCTGCTTCTATAGCAGGTACGGTAGATATGCTTGAAGATCTTAAAGAGAATGTTGTTATTGGACGTCTTATTCCAGTAGGTACTGGTATGATAGACAATGATAATATAGAATTTACTATTCCTGAATAGGCTTGAATTAAACAAATTTATAATAATAATTTATATATTTAGGAATCGATTTTATCGATTCCTAAGGTATGAGAACTAAAATAAGAAACTTCACGTAAGAAAATCCAAAGATTATTTCGATATAATATGCCTCCAAAAATCTGCATGATTTAGGCTAGATAAAAGCGTTTAATTAAACGTTGTTATGTGGTGTAAGAACCCAGATTCAAGAGACATAGATCTCAATTCAAACTAACCAGAAAAGGAAACAATTTGCCTACAATTAACCAATTGATTCGTAAAGAACGTAAGAAGCAAGTGAAAAAATCAAAATCACCTGCACTTGTAAAATGTCCTCAAAGAAGAGGTGTATGTACTAGAGTTTATACAACAACTCCAAAAAAACCTAACTCGGCACTTAGAAAAGTAGCTAAAGTAAGATTAACATCAGGATTTGAAGTAATCTCATACATTGGTGGTGAGGGTCACAACCTTCAAGAACACTCAATCGTACTTGTACGTGGAGGTAGAATTAAAGATTTACCTGGTGTAAAATATCATATCGTTCGTGGTGCATTAGATGCTTCAGGAGTAAACGGTAGAACAGTTGCTCGTTCTAAATATGGTACTAAAAAACCAAAAAAATAAATCTTTAAATTCTAGTTTATTAGAGAAGTAAGAAAAAATGTTAGCTTAGTAAAGAGCTTAAAACAGGTATTGTCATTTAGTCTATTAGAGACTTACCTTAGGGGACAAGACTTGAGTAAATTATAAATAATTGAAGGAATCTCTATGAGAAGAAGAAAAGCTCCCGTAAGACCAGTATTACCAGATCCAGTATATGGTTCTAAAGTGTTAACAAAATTTATCAATGCTATTATGCTTGGTGGTAAAAAAAGTACAGCACAAAGAGTAATGTACTCAGCGTTAGAAAGAATTGAATCAAAATCTGGAGAAAAAGGTATTGAAGTTTTCAACAAAGCAATGGAAAACGTTAAACCTGTAATGGAAGTAAAATCTAGAAGAGTAGGTGGTGCAACCTACCAAGTGCCAATAGAAGTTAGACCTGTAAGACAGCAGTCTTTAGGTATCAGATGGATTGTCGATGCTGCTAGAAAGAGAAATGAGAGAACAATGATGGAGCGTTTGTCAAATGAATTAATGGAAGCTGCAACAGATAAAGGTTCTGCTTTCAAAAAGAAAGAAGATACATATAAAATGGCTGAAGCGAATAAAGCATTTGCTCACTATAGATGGTAAGGAACTAAGTTATGGCAAGAACGCACAAACTTGAAGACGTTAGAAACATTGGTATTGCAGCTCACATTGATGCAGGTAAAACAACAACAACTGAAAGAATCTTATTCTATACAGGTGTTGAACACAAAATAGGTGAAGTACATGATGGTGCTGCAACTATGGACTGGATGGAACAAGAGCAAGAGAGAGGTATTACAATTACCTCTGCGGCTACTACTTGTGAGTGGGATAAAAAGCAAATTAACATTATAGATACTCCAGGTCACGTTGACTTCACCATTGAAGTTGAACGTTCTATGAGAGTACTTGATGGTGCAGTTTCTGTTTTCTGTGCAGTTGGTGGGGTTCAACCACAATCTGAGACAGTATGGAGACAAAGAAACCGTTATGGTGTACCTTCTATTGTTTTTGTAAATAAATATGATAGAACAGGTTCTGATTTTTATGAAGTTGAAAGACAAATAAAAGAGAAACTGAAAGGTAATCCAGTTCCAATTCAACTACCAATCGGTGCTGAAGAAGATTTTGCAGGTGTTGTTGACCTTGTCAAAATGAAAGCAATTGTTTGGGATAAAGATGCTGAAATGGGTTCTAACTACCATGTAGAAGAGATTTCAGAAGACATGATGGAACTTGCAGAAGAGTATCGTGAAAAGTTAATTGAGAGCATTGCTGAAGTAGATGGTCAAGAAGAACTTATGGAAAAATTCCTAGAAGGTGAAGAGATTTCTGAAGAAGAGATTAAAGCTGGAATTAAAGCTGCAACTATTGGTATGCATATCGTCCCAATGACTGTTGGTACAGCATTTAAAAACAAAGGTGTTCAAACACTTCTTGATGCTGTTGTTGCTTACCTTCCATCTCCTATTGAATCAGCTGCCATTAAAGGTACAATGATGGATGATGAGACTGTAGAAGTAGAAGTAGAATCTACTGATAATGGACCATTTGCATCATTGGCATTTAAAATTATGACAGATCCATTTGTTGGACAGTTAACGTTTATTCGTGTTTATCGTGGTTCTTTAGAATCAGGTTCATATATTCACAACTCAACAAAAGATAAAAAAGAGCGTATTGGTCGTATCATGAAAATGCATGCTATTAAGCGTGAAGAAGTTTCTGAAATATATGCGGGAGAAATCGGTGCTGTTGTTGGTCTTAAAAATACAACTACAGGTGATACTCTTTGTGATCCTTCTGATAAAGTTGTTCTTGAAAGAATGGATTTCCCAGATCCAGTTATCTCTGTTGCAGTTGAGCCTAAAACAAAAGCTGACCAAGAAAAAATGGGTGTTGCTCTTTCTAAACTAGCAGCTGAAGATCCATCTTTCCGTGTATCTTCTGATGAAGAGACAGGCCAAACTATTATTTCGGGAATGGGTGAACTTCACTTAGAAATCCTTGTTGATAGAATGAAAAGAGAATTTAAAGTTGAAGCAGAAGTAGGAGCACCACAAGTTTCTTACCGTGAGACAATTAAAGATGCTGTTGACCAAGAGTACAAATATGCTAAACAATCAGGTGGACGTGGACAATTTGGTCATGTTTATCTTAGAATTGAACCACAAGAGCCAGGATTTGGTTATGAATTTGTGGACGCAGTTAAAGGTGGGGTAATTCCAAAAGAGTTTATCAAACCAATTGATAAAGGTATTCAAGAAGCTATGGCTAGAGGTATTCAAGCAGGTTACCCTGTTGAAGATTTAAAAGTTACTGTATATGATGGTTCTTACCATGATGTAGATTCATCTGAAATGGCATTTAAACTTGCTGCTTCTATGGGACTAAGAGAGGGTTGTAGAAAAGCAAATCCAATCATCCTTGAGCCTATGATGAAAGTTGAAGTTGAAACTCCTGAAGATTACATGGGTGACGTTATTGGCGATATCGCTAAAAGACGTGGTCAAGTAACAGGTATGGATGACAGAGCTGGATCTAAAATCGTTAACGCGTTTGTTCCTCTTTCAGAAATGTTTGGATACTCAACAGACTTACGTTCAATGACTCAAGGTCGTGCAACGTACGCTATGGAATTTGATCACTATGAAGAAGTTCCACAAAATGTAGCAAAAGAAATTATTGAAAAGAGAAATAGCTAGTCTTCTCCTTTCTTAGACCAAATGAATTTTTCATTTGGTCTATCTCCTCTTTACTTATCTTCCATACCATGTATTTTTTAATTCATACTTTATTTTCAATATTAATAAGCTATAATATATTTATAAATATTAAGGAATAAAAATGAAAAAATATAGACTCTTTTTACCGTTACTATCAATATTGATGATAGGTTGTGGAAGTAGTGATTCATCAAAAAAACCAGCTGATACTACACCTGAACCATTGGCAGTGTATGATTTTAGTGAATTTATAGTACCTCCTGGTGAGATATACTATACATATAATACGATTAGCTATGAAAAGGATGAGGGTGATTATGTAGAGAGCGATAATTCATCTTTTTATAGAAAGTATCATTATAATGATAATGGTTCAATCACTATTTTAGATGATGATATTGAACAAAAAAAGATTATTATTAGTGCTAATGATATTATTATAGAAAACCTTCTTGATGTAAATGAATCAAGCATTGAGCTAGAGAGAAATGTAAGTATAGGTGATGTTATCTTTAGTAATGAATTTAATGAAACACGCGATAACTTTGGTGGAAAAACAGTTACAGATTGTACTATTACTAAATATTTAGATGAAAAAGTTATTGAAGATAAAAATATTTCAAATGTTTTAGAAAAAACTTGTATTAGTCAGTTTAAAGGAACAGGTAGTGGTACGAATACAAGAGAAGATACACTTACTGTGGTTACTTATTTTGCAAAAAATAGTGGAGAAGTTTCCTCTGTGAATGAGTCATGTATTGTAATTAAATGGGGAGATGATATACTAGAAAATAATTGTACTAAAGTTGAAACAACATTGAACTTAGTAATTGAACCTTAAAATGAAATATATTATTGACCTTATCGAAGATGTACGTGAAAGTATTGGTAATAGTGGAGAATTTCTTCTCTCTGCTATGCTTCTTAAAGAAAATGCAGATGATGTTAAACAACTTATTTATGCAGGTGAAGCATCTTTAAATACTTTTACTATAGATAAAGAGCAGAAGAGACTATTGTTTAGTATCAATAGTAGTGCTACTAGAGTAAGTATAGAGAGCCTTATTCCCTCTTTGCTTATACTTGATATGGATGCAATGATGTATGAGCTTAGAATGGATGTGAACAGTCAGTATCAAAATATTGAAATTATAGGTTTTGGTAAAAATGAGGAAGAGAAAAAATATATCTTGTTTATCAAGATATAATAGCTAAAGATATGGGTTCTTCTTTTAATAGAATCCAGTTCATATTGACTTTATGTTTTTTACAAAATAGTGATATAGCAAGATAGGGTATCTTTTTGCGTCTTTTGATGACGGCATAGTATTGAGGGTCAAGATCAAGTGCCTCTGCGATGTCTTTATCTTTTATTTTACTTTTTTTAGTACCCCATAAAATAACTTCCCTAATACGTTGCATTATCTCTTGAAAATTCATAGCTTTTATCCTTCTATATGTTTAATACCTAGAAGTATAATGAGTTTTTTGTTTATAGGTTAAAAGTATGTCAATTTGACATACTTTTAGTTGTCTTGACTATCTATTTTTATAATAGTATGAACATTCCCTCTTGGGTTAAAGTCTGCTATAAGCTTCATAAACTTTGGTTCTAGTTTTTGAAAAAGTGTATCATATATCTCATTAGCTGAGTTTTCATGTGAGACATGTCTGTACATAAATGAGTTAATATATAGTTTAAGGGCTTTAAGCTCTATTACTTTTTTATTTGGGCTATAAGATAGTTTAATGGTTGCAAAATCAGGGTACCCAGAACGAGGGCATAGGCACATGAATTCAGGTAAATCAATATTGATTGTATAATTTTTCTCATGTGCATTTGGCCAGAAATTCTCTTTGGCATTAATATTAAATTCTTGTATCTCTTTTTCACCATATTTCATTGTTTGCCTTTAATTGTATTTGTTTATAAGTTCAGTTTCTGTAATGGGTTTGCTAATACCAAAACCTTGAAGGTAATCAATACCCAAAGCTTCTAGCTTTTGTTGTTGAGACTCTTTATCTACCCACTTTGCTACGGTGGTAATTTGAAGCTCTTTTGACATTCTTGTTAGAGATTCAAGCATGGCATAATTTATTTTATCATCAAGGTTAGTCACATAGTCTCTATCAAACTGTATCATATCAAATTTAAAATGTTTTATATACTCCATAGAGGCATTAGAGGAACCAAAGTTGTCTATACAAATACGTAATCCTTTAGCTCTAAATTTATGAAGTGTTTTGAGGTAACTACCTATGTTATGATGAGTTTTGCGTTCATAAAGTTGTATAATTAGACGAGAAGGCTCAATCTTTTTCTCATCAAGATAATCAAAAACCTTCTTTTGAAAGTTTGGATCTCTTAATGAAAAGGGAGAAAGATTAAATGTTAAAGAGATGTTATTATGAACCAGTGGTAAAAGGTCAATAATATGCTTAACTAGAGTAAAGTCATACTCTCTTCCTAATCCTAAACGATTAATCACTGGAAGATAGACTCTAGGTAAAATTTTACCTACATTTGAAGCATTTAGCTGAATAGCAATTTCATAAATATCTATATTATGACTTTTTGTATTAAGTAAGGGTCTAAAACTAAGAAGTAAATTGTTCTCCTTGATAGAAGAGATAATAGCTTTTTCCATATCTGTAATCTCTTTGGCATCTTTACTTACATGTACTCCTTGTATCTTTTTACTTTTTTCACATTGTGTAGCTATAATGTCTTTTAATTGATGCATAATAAGTTTAAAATCTTTACCTGTATTGGTCATAATAGAAAATAGATATGCCATTTCTATGTTATTGATACTAAGATTTTCTTCTGTAAACTCTTCTAAAATTTTTTCTAAATCTTCATGATTCTCATCTAATGCAATAAGAAACTCAGCTCCATATCGTCTTCCAATAAGGGCTTTGGGTAAACCTTTTTGCTGAAACTTAAGGTTGAGTTTTTGCATAAGGGTGTAGAGTACGGCATCTACTTCTTCCTCACTATAGTTTTGGTTAAGTATAAAGAGGTTATCTATGATGATAAGGGCTAGGGTTTTAGGTTTTGTATCTTCAAGCCTTTGAATAAACGCTTTTTGATTAAACCCATGGGTTGTCTGGTCTATAAGTGTCTCTTTTACACTCAGATGCATCAGAAAATAGATAAAGTAAATAGTAATAAAGGTAATAGCAGTTATAAGAAAAAGATTTTGTATGCTTAGTTCAAAGGTTTCATTGGTTGTAAATGTTGTAAATACCACTAAAAAGATAAGGATAAGAACAGGGATACCTGCCCTAAGGGCAAGTTTAAAGTGACGTCCACGCTCTTCTAGTTCGGAAAGTAGCATGGCGTTTACACATCTAAGTGTTTTACATCTTTAGCATGGCTTTCAATGTAATTTCTTCTTGGTTCAACTTCATCACCCATAAAGAGGGTAAAGGTATCACTTGCAGTTTCTACATCATCTATTTTGACTTGTAGTAGTCTTCTGTTCTCTGGAGTCATGGTTGTCTCCCAAAGTTGTTCTGGGTTCATCTCACCTAGACCTTTGTATCGTTGGATGTAAGCACCTTTCTTAGCACTTGCTTCTACTTGTGCAAAGAGTGCTAAGAGGTCTTGATCTTTAAACTCATCAGTAATATGTTCTTGAATCTTTTGATGAATAAGAATAGCTTCATTGTAGTGAGGATTGCTAAAGAGTATTTCATCAATAATAAGCTCTTCAAGACCATCATTCGTCTGAACAAAATAGTGAAGTCTATCTTCAGTCAGTGTTTTATTCAGAATGTTATATCCCAGATCACCAATAAACTTTTCAATAGTTATAGCTAACTCTTTATTGGATGAACCAATAATATCTGGATTTTCTATCATGTATCGTAGTGCTTCAGGAAGTGCAAAACGTTTCTCTATCTCTTTTAGTGTCATTTGGTAATATGCGATGAGTTTAAAGAGTTCTACAAGGTCTTTTTCTCCCATAGTGGTACTCTCTATAGCAGAGATACCATTTTCTATAAGGAAATCATTGAGTGATTTATCATCTTTTAAATAGGTCTCATTTTTACCTTTTTTATAACGGTAAAGTGGTGGTTGAGCTAAGTATAAGTAACCTTTTTCTATAATAGGTTGCAAAAATCTAAAGAAAAATGTCATAAGCAGTGTCTGAATATGAGAACCATCTACATCGGCATCGGTCATGATGATAACTTTGTGGTATCTAAGTTTTTCTTCATTAAACTCTTCACCAATACCACAACCAAGAGCAGTAATCATATTTTTAATCTCATCAGATTTTAAAATCTTCTCTAGACGTGCTTTTTCAACATTGAGAATCTTACCTTTAAGTGGTAAAATGGCTTGAAACACTCTGTCCCGTCCTTGTTTTGCAGAACCACCAGCAGAGTCCCCTTCCACCAGATAAATTTCTGAAATTTCAGGGTCTTTACTTTGACAGTCTGCAAGTTTTCCAGGAAGTGTACCTATGCTCATAGAGTCTTTACGTTTGACTAAATCTTTTGCACGTTTAGCTGCATCTCTACCCCGAGCGGCAAGTAATACTTGCCCCATAATAGCTTTGGCTTCAATAGGATTCTCTTCTAAGTATTTATTAAAGTTTTCAGAGAAGAATTTTTGAACAAGAGGACGTACATAAGAAGAACCTAGTTTCCCTTTTGTTTGCCCCTCAAATTGTGGTTCAGGTACACGTACAGAGATAATGGCGATAAGCCCCTCTTTACAGTCTTCACCTGTTATCTTCGTACCTTTCTCTTTAGTATTAGCATTTTTAGAGATGTACGATGCCATAGAACGGGTAAGTCCTGCTCTAAAACCAGCTTCGTGTGTTCCTCCATCAGCAGTTTTAATGTTGTTTACAAAAGAGAGAGATTTTTCAGAATCAGCGTCACAATACATAAGTGCGATGTCTATCTCTATATCGTCTGCTTTACCTTGAAAAAACTGTGCTTGGGTAAGAGGCTCTTTACTGTTCATATCTTCAACAAACTGTTTGATACCACCTTCAAAATGAAAAATCTCTTTAGTTCCATCTCTATCATCTCTGAAATCAATAGTGATTTTAGGGTTAAGATATGCAAGCTCTTTAAATCTTTTCATCAAAATCTCTTTTTGGAAAGTAGTACCTTCCGTAAAGATAGTCTCATCTGCCCAAAACTCTATTTTGGTACCTTTTTTGCGAGAAGTTCCTGTCTCAACTAAAGGCTCCTGGGGGATACCCTCTTTAAAGTCTTGCTCATAAGTATGCCCATCACGATTGATGGTTAAATGAAGGTCTTTAGAAAGAGCATTTACAACAGAGACACCAACACCATGGAGTCCACCCGAAACTTTGTATGTATCTTTGTCAAATTTACCACCAGCATGAAGTACAGTAAGTACTACAGTAGCAGCAGATATCTTCTCCGTAGGGTGTTCTGTAACTGGAATACCACGACCGTTATCTTCAATAATAGCAGAACCAGTTTTAGTAAGTCTTACTTTTATCGTGTCACAAAAACCTGCCATTGCTTCATCGATAGAGTTATCAACAACTTCATATACAAGGTGGTGAAGACCTTTTGTAGAGGTGTCACCGATGTACATACCAGGTCTTTTTCTTACCGCTTCTAGTCCTTTAAGAACTTTAATATTACTAGCACCATATTCTGCCATATTAGACTCCATTTTTTTGGGGGTATGAGTATAGTTATTTTAGCTAAATTTTGCTTAGAAAATAGGGTAAAAAATGGTATAGGGTGTTATCTGTTTATAACACCTATAAAAGCATACCTGATTGTTGTTTTTTAGTACTTATAATGTCTATATCATTGGGGTCTATAAATTGTTTTTTACTGTAGGCATCAAGAGCATATCTACCTATCATAGCAGCATTATCAGAACAGTATTTAAGTGGTGCAACATGAAGGGTTTTCCCAAACTCACTACAGAGTTTTTCATACGCATTTCTAATATAACCATTTGCAGAAGCCCCACCCACTATAGCAAAATCCTTAATAGGCTCTTTTGCAAATATTTTTTTACTTTTTTGTAGTAAATGTAGTTTGATTGCTTTTTGAAAAGAGGCAGAGAGGTCTGCTCTGTCTTGTTCACTCATCTTCTCTTTTCCTCCACACGCTTCTATTTTAAGGCGTACAGCATTTTTAAGTCCAGAGAGAGAAAATGCTATAAGTGGGGAGTGACGTAAAGGTATAGGTAAATCAAAACGGTTTTCATCTCCTTTGCGTGCAAGTGCTTCCACAAGTGGCCCTCCAGGGTACCCTAAGCCCATCATCTTTGCACACTTATCAAAGCTCTCTCCTACAGAGTCATCTATACTAGTTGCTAGTATCTCCATACGTTCAAAACTCTCTACACGTATAATCTGTGTATGCCCTCCAGAGATGAGAAGTACAAGAAGAGGTAAGATAGATGGCTTTTCTATAAAAAGTGAGTAGATATGTCCTTTGAGATGATGTACGGCTATAAGAGGAATATTTTGTAGCGTAGCCAATGTTTTTGCCATCGCTATGCCCTCAAGCAGTGTAACCCCTAACCCAGGCTGATTTGTTACTGCTACAGCTTTAAGTTTGTCAAAGTAGGGCTTTGTCTCTGCTAGTATTTCAGGAAGTACTACAGCATGAAGCCTAGAAGCCAACTCAGGCACCACTCCCCCATACATCGAGTGTTGCTCCTCTTGTGAAATCTTTTTATGGTAAAGTATATTCTTAGTCGCTATCTCAGTAATGGCAATAGAGCTATCATCACAACTTGATTCGATGCTTAGTATCATGGATTCTCACTTTCTATTTTTGTATATATATTTAACCTTTTAATGTCAAGTCTTCTATTAGTTCCCATTTTCCGTATCCACTATCTGCATTGATATGTCCAGCATTTTTAAGTGTTGTAAATTGCATATTGAAATGAGAAGCTATGTTTTGAGCCTCTTCTATCTCTACCCATGGGTCATCGTCTGAGACTATCATGTGTGCCTCTTTTGCAAAGATATTTTTAGGTAGAGGGCAAGGGAAGAAGCTTCTAATGGTTTTTTCTTTGGTATTAAGGCTGGGTAGAGAGACCATAAGGAGCCTCTCTACTTCTATCATGTCACTCTCTTCGCAGAGCCAAAACCACAGGTTATTGGCAAGAGAGTGACACACTACGGTATGGGGTTTAAACTCTAAAAGTAGTGCTTTTACCTGTTTTATCCATCTATTTTTAGAAGGGAAGTGACAGTTGTCAAGAAGAGGAAAAGAGACAGTTCCATAGTCTTTGGCTATTTTGGAGGCTAGCTCTGCTTGCCAATGAGGAGTGTCAGAACCTCCCCAACCGTGCAAGATAAGGGTTTTATTGGACATAAGCTCTTACTTCTTTATCTATCTGGATAATATCTGCTATGTTAGAGGCTTTAACTTTATTAAATTTTTTGTAAGCATTGAGTATCATGTCGCTCATTCCAAAAAATGAACATTGCTCTTTTTGAAAAGCCTCTATGGCTACTTCATTTGCAGCATTAATCACAACACCTAAATGGGGGTTAAGTAAAATATCTTCTTTAATACTCCAAATAGGGTAACGTTCTGCTTCTATGGGTAAAAACTCTAGGCTACCCATAGCTAACAAATCTGTAGAAGGTAAGATGTTTTCTTGCACTTCACCTCTAAGAGCAAAAGCAATAGGGAGTTTCATATCAACTCCTGCAAAATGTGCAGTGGTTGAACCATCGTTGAACTCACACAAGGCGTGAATAATAGACTTTTTTTCTATAATCGCATCGATGTTAGAAGTGTTAAAAAGCCATTTCGCTTCTAAAAGTTCAAAGAGTTTGTTTATCATCGTAGCAGAGTCTATGGTGATTTTATTACCCATAGACCAATTGGGATGTTTCAGTGCATCAGAAAAAGTAGCATCTTTCATTTTGGAGAGTTCCCAGTCTCTAAAAGCCCCACCACTTGCTGTAATGTAAAGCTTAGAGAAAGGACGCTCATTCATAAGATACCAAAGCCCAAAATGTTCAGAGTCTATGGGTGTGATAAGAGACATATCTATGAACTCTCCTGCGACAACTAAAGACTCCTTATTTGCTAGTGCTACACGTTTGCCCATGCTTGTGGCTTTGAGGGTAGGGGCAAGTCCTGCGTAGCCTACTAGGGCATTGACTATCGTTGTACTTTTAGCATTTTCTATGAGTGTTAAGATACCTTCATCTCCACAAAGTACATGAGAGTGGTTTACTTTGTGTCTGTCTGAAGCATGGGCTATAGCTACAACTTTGGGTTTATGTATGGCTATTTGTCTGTTTAGCAGTTCTATGTTAGCACCTGCTACAAGTGCCTCAATACTAATGTTATAGCGTTGGGCGATGATGAGTGTGTTTACACCTATGGAACCAGTAGAACCTAATAATACTATGCTTGACATGGCTTAAATGAGTGATCTAAGAGCAATGACCATGATAATAGCACCAAAGAGATACCCATCTATTCTGTCTAATATACCACCATGCCCTGGTAGAAGGTCGCCAGAGTCTTTGACTCCCGCTTCACGTTTGAGGTAACTCTCAAACAAGTCACCAAAGATAGACGCTACAGCAGTTAAAAAGGTTACAACTAAAGCGATCCAAAATTCAACTACGTAGAGTCCTACAAAAGCTCCTGCTACAGTAGCAAGAAGTACACCACCAAAAACACCCTCTAGGGTTTTGTTAGGTGAAGTGTCTGAAAATTTGGTTTTACCTATGGCTTTACCTGTAAAGAATGCACCTATATCTGTAAGTGCAACGGTAACAAGAAGCCATAGCATTGAAGCAATACCAAAATCTTTATAGAGAATAAGAAAGAAAAGTATACCACTTACAGGGTAGAGAAAAGGGAGTAAAAGTCTCTTGTCAAAGTTATGTAGGTAGGCAAGTGATGAAGCAAAAATAATAGCGATAAAGAAGAAAAGATCATCAGGGTTAGGATAGAAGTATGCCACAACCCATAATAGTGCCGCCCAAAAATAAGTGGGAGGAGATATGAGGTTAAAAAGCTTCATCGCTTCATAAAATGCGAACATATAGATAACACCTAAAAACAACCACATAACAGTGAAGTTGTCAACCCAGCCGATAAAGCCTACAAGTACTAAAAGAGCAATACCTGTGATAATACGTTGATGTAATGAGCTTAAGTTTTTCATGATAATAATTTCCTGATAGTTAGTATAGAGGGTGATTATACCATGCTTTGCGTTAAATCCTAATCTCTACACCCTCTTTGGTAACACGAATAGTTTCATACTTGTTATAAAATACATTAGAACCCTCTTGAACTTTAATAAATTTACGTTTGGTATAATCTACCTCATAATCTCCAGGATTTTTTACTGAAAAGTCAACACAAAGTTTGGCAGCTGCTTGTATCACAGAGTCAGGTAAGTTCTGTTTATCTGTTCTAATAATAACATGAGAAGAGGGGACATCACGTATATGCATCCAGAGATCATTTGCTTTGGCAATCTGGAGAAGTTTTTGGTTTTCGTTGCTGTTTCGACCTACAAGTACTTTGTATCCCTCTATCCAAAAGAGTTCTCCCTCTCTTAGTTTCTCTTTTTTACGTAATGATTTTGCACGTTTAGGGACAAGAAGCTCTAGCTCATAAGGGGTAGTTGCTTGTTCTAATGCATAGTAGATGTTTTCATAAAAAGATTGTTTAGAGCTAAGGTTCTCTTGCTCTATGTGTACATTTTTTCCTTTACTCTTGGCACGTTTAGAGAGGTTAAAGTAGTAGTCAGGCATACGGTTAACTTTAACATCTTTAGGAAGAGATATCGTTACCTCTTCTCCCTCAAAATCAAAAGTTTTGAGTGTAGAGTCATAGGGTTTTATCTGATAAAGGTTGGCTAAGATGAGGTTACCATAGTTATTGTGTTTACGTGAAGTTTGTAGTAAAGAAGCTTCATTAGGTAGTTTCTTTAAGAGTTGAGCAAACTTTTTTATTTTCTTTGCAACAGTAGAGAGTTTCTGTTTTTTTAGCTCTTGAAGACGCTGTTTTTGAATAGCAAGATACTTCTCATGAAGGAGTTGGTCGATGTCACTGGTCTCATCTTCTTTTTGTGTAGTGTTGTTATGAGATGACTCTCTAGGAGGAATGGCTAGTAACTCCATACCTGGGCGAATAACACGAAAAGAGCTGTCTGCATCTATGTGACGCAAGGCTTCTATGATAACTTCATTATCATCAATAAGAATCGCATTGGTATTTTTACCTGTAAATTCAAGCTGTAAGTAGATAATCTTATCTTTATAAGAGCTTTTTGGTGCAAGGGTAAAACGTAAAATACGGTCATTATCGGGTACCTCTACGCTAAGGAGCTTACCCCCACTCATAAGAGAGTGTAGTAGGGTGTCAAAAGGAGCATTGTAGCCTTGTAAAGGTCTTTGAGAAGGTGCTTTATATACAAAGCTATGTCCCCTAGTAAGGTTGAAAAAATAGCTTTCAGATTTGTCAAACATTATCTCTAATGTGTTGTCCTCTATGCGTCTTGCACGACTGATGAAGGTAAAGGTATTTAACCGTTTTGCGATGGCTTTTAGCTCATGTAGTTTCATGTTTCCTCGTAGGGTGAAGGTATTCACCATTATCTGATTTTTGTTTTAACGGTAGATAAATCTACCCTACGCGTTGTGATTATTCATTTCATGAAATTTTACCATAAACAACTTTCGCTATAATTCGCATAATATTATATACATTATACATCAGCAAGGACACCCTATGGCACAGACTATGACAGAGAAGATTTTTTCAGAACATGCAGGACATGAAGTTACCGCAGGAGAGATAGTAAGAGTAGATATCGATATGATTATTGGTAATGACATCACAACACCTATCTCTATACGCGCATTTGAAGAGAGTGGAGCAGAGAAGTTGGCTAGACCAGATAACTTCTGTATTGTTATGGATCATTATATCCCTGCAAAAGATATCGCTTCGGCAAATCAAGCAAAGATTTCAAGAGAGTTTGCCTATAAACATGATTTAAAAAACTTCTTTGATGAGAAAGATATGGGTATAGAACATGCATTACTTCCAGAAAAAGGGCTTGTAATCCCAGGTGATGTTATCATCGGAGCAGACTCACACACTTGTACACATGGTGCATTGGGAGCATTTTCAACAGGTATGGGAAGTACAGACCTCTCATTTGGTATGATAACGGGTGGCAATTGGTTTAAAGTTCCTGAGACTATTAAAGTAGAGTTAACAGGTAAACCAGGAGAGCATATCTATGGTAAAGATATTATCTTAGAACTTATCCGTGAGATAGGTGTTGATGGTGCATTATATAAATCGATTGAATTTACAGGTGAAGCTATCCAGTACCTTGAGATGGCAGATAGATTCTCTATCTCTAACATGGTTATAGAAGCAGGTGCTAAAAATGGTATTTTTGCAGTAGATGACATTACAGTAACTTACCTAGAAGAGAGAAAAGAGGTAAATGGTGGTTTAAGAGCAGAACCTAAAATCCACACTTCAGACGCAGATGCAATATACTGTCAAACGATAGTTATAGACACAGCAGCACTTAGCCCAGTTATCGCGTACCCATTCTTACCTTCAAATGGTAAACCTGTAGAACAAGCTGTAGCAGATGACTTGAAGATAGACCAAGTAATGATAGGTTCTTGTACAAACGGACGTATAGAAGATTTACGTATTGCAGCTAAAATCATGAAAGGTAAACGTGTAGCTAAGCATACAAGAATGATAGTTACTCCTGCCACACAAAAAATACTACTCCAAGCTCAAGATGAAGGATTAATGAGAATCCTCATCGAAGCAGGAGCAGTTGTCTCTAACCCTACATGTGGGGCTTGTTTAGGAGGCTATATGGGTATCTTAGGTGATGGTGAAAGATGTGTCGCTACAACAAACCGTAACTTCGTAGGACGTATGGGTGCAAGAACCTCAGAAATCTACCTAGCAAACTCAGCAGTAGCAGCAGCAAGTGCTATAGCAGGGAAGATAGTAGACCCTAGAGATATATAAATATCTTTATTTAACAGTAAAGCTTTAAGTTATTCTTTTAAGGCTTTACTATCTTTTGTTTCATTTTACCTCTATCTTTAAAACCCACCATTTGGATCAAATCCAAATCCTCCACCAAAATCTGGTGTTCCAAAACTTTGTGTTGCAAAAGAGGGGTCTGTGTGTCCGTGTTGTAGGGAGATTCCTCTAAGCATCGTGATGTCCATTTTTGGGTCTATGCCTTTAGGGCAGACAGCTGTACACTCTCCACATAAGGTACAATCCCACACACCATTGGTTTGAATGTTATCTACGATAGCTTTTGCGTTACTCTCTTGTTTATCTATACTATATCTGTAGGCACGAGTGAGAGTAAAAGGACCAAGAAAGTCAGGGTTAACTGCTAAGACAGGGCAGGCTGAGTAGCATGAGTCACAGAGTATGCAGTCTGTCTGTTTTTCAGTTTGCATTTCATCTTTATGGTTGAGTGAAGTTTCTTGATAGCTTTGTAACCATGCCGTACTTTTGGTTAGTGTCTCTTTTGCTTTGTGTTTATCTACTTTTAAGTCACGTAGTACGGGGTGGTACTGTAGTGGCTCTATGGTGTCACCCTCTTGTACCTTATACGCACAAGAGAGTACCTCTTTCCCATTTACTCGAACAGCACACGTACCACAAACAGAAGCACGACAGCCTGCTGAGAATGTAAGTGAAGCATCTTGAGCTTCTTTTATCTCATAAAGAGCAGTAAGGAGGGTAATACCATGGGAGACTTCAAAAGATTCTACACTTTTTTCACGTTGTATTTTTATCTCCATTACTGCTCCTTTTTCCATTGTAAAACAATATGTTTTTGTAAATCTTTATTTTCCTCTTCAAAACCTACTTTAAAGTGTGCCCCTCTACTCTCATCTCTAGCTATAGCAGAGGAGATAATAGTAGGTGCAAGAAGTAGGGCATTGGAGAACTCTAAAAAGTCGATGAGGTTACTGTTATTGGCTTGATGTTTATCTTCTATACCCATCTGGGTTAACGCAACTTGTACCGATATTACCTCTTCTAATGCTAAATGTAACGCTTTGTTCTCTCTTACGATACCAACTTTTTGGTAAAAGAGTTTACCTAAAGAGACTCTCTTTTCATAAAAGTTTATACGATTTTCTTTTTTATAAATAGTTTCTATATAAGCTTTGTCTTCTTGAAGTTGTTTATCATCAGCTGATTTACTACTTGCATAGATGGAGTGCTTATACGCATTCTCTCCTGCAAATTTACCAAATGCAGAAATCTCAAGTAGAGAGTTCCCACCAAGTCTATTTGCTCCATGAACTTTAGCATTAGAACATTCACCTACGGCAAAACAGCCTTTTATACCATTGACTTCTAGTGCATAGTCAACATCTATGCCACCCATGGAGTAGTGAGCTACAGGTTTAATAGGGATAAGCTCCAAAGAGGGATTTACTTGTTCATGAAGTTTACAAAGTGCTACCTCTTGAGGGAGTGTCTCCATAAGTTTTTTCTCTCCTAAATGTCTCAAATCTAAAAAGACCTCTTTATTATTTTGCAATTGAGAAAAAATGGCACGTGCAACTTCATCTCTAGGTTTTAGTTCATCTACAAATCGTTCATTGTCAGAGTTAAGTAGGTAACCCCCTTCACCTCTTGCACTCTCACTGATGAGTATGGCAGAGTGTTTAAGTGCGGTAGGGTGAAACTGTATAAACTCCATGTCAGAGACTGCACCACCTGCACGAAGTACAGCTGCTACACCATCACCAGTAGAGCCGTAAGCATTGGTAGTAAACCCATGATAAAGAGAAGCATATCCACCTGTTGCTATCACTACAGATTTTGCATCTATCTGTTTAAGTTCTCCTGTACGGATGTTTAAAAAAGTAGCTCCTTTAGATACCCCATCTTTGATGATAAGATTAAGTAAATAATGTTCATCTAAAAAGTCTATTTTCTCTTTTAAACACGTGTCATAAAGTGTATGAAGTATTTTAAGTCCTGTATAGTCTTGAGCATAACAAGCACGTTTAGCAGAAGCACCACCCATCTGATGTTGTGCTACTGTCTCTTTTCCACTTTTGCCGTTGTCTAAACGAGAAAAGGGTACCCCTAACTGTTCTAGCCACTCTATGGTTTGTGGTGCATCTGCACACATTTTACGTACCATATCGTCATCACATAAACCATGAGCAGATTTAATGGTATCTGCTATATGTGAACTTACATGGTCTTCATTTATATTACCAAGTGCAGCATTGATTCCACCTTGTGCCATGGAAGTTTGAGAGTTAGTGGGATATGTTTTACCCACTACAAGAACAGAAGCCCCTGCTGTTTGAGCAGAAAGTGCAGCAGTAAGTCCTGCTCCTCCTGAACCTATAATAAGAACATCTATCATTTTACTTCTCCAAAAATGTATGAATATTTTTTACGATACCCGCAAGAAGCTTTTTTCTAGCTTCTATACTTGACCATGCTATATGTGGGGTAATGAGTAGTCTCTCTTTGTGTTTTATCTCTCTTAGTCTGTTGTTTTCACAAAGAGGTTCAGTCTCAAGTACATCTAGCCCCGCGTAAAACCTCTTTCTATCAAGCTCATAAGAGAGATCAGTCTCATCTATAATACCACCTCTTCCAAGGTTAAGTAAAATAGCATCTTCTTTAATAAATGGTAAGTTTATTTCATTAATAAGCTCATAAGTGTCATCATTAAGTGGTGCATGAATAGAGATGATGTCAGAATCCTTAAGAAGAAACTCCAAATTTTGATGAGGGTAACCATGTTTAAGGTTTTTTCCAGAAGTAGAGTAGTAGCTTACCTCTGCTCCAAAAGCAGTAGCAATGTCTGCAACCCCTTGTCCTATAGCTCCAAAGCCAATAATCCCCCATTTTTTCCCAGCAATCTCATAAAAAGGACGTGAAACATCAGTAAATAGATTAGACTTTGTCCATGTGTCATTTTGTACTACTTCATTGTAGTAGGCTATCTTCTCTAAAAGATACAACGCCATAGAGAATGTATGTTGAATGACAGACTGTGTAGAGTACCCTGCAACATTCTTAACTGCTATCTCTTTAATCTTTGCTGCTTTAAGGTCTACATTATTCATCCCTGTAGCTGCGATGCAGATGAGTTTTAAATTGTGACACATATCCATGATTTTAGCACCTATAACTACTTTATTAGTAATGACAATATCTGCATATTCAATACGAGAGAGGGTCTTTGATGCATCAGTCGTCTGATACTTCGTTACTGTACCAAAAGTATCTAATATACTAAGATCTAAATCATCACCTAGCGTTTGTGCATCTAGTAGTACGATATTCATATCTATCCTTATACTATTAACTGTCACTTATACTTGAAGCGATAGCTAATGCACGCTCTTTAGCGTTCTCTACTTCATCTAACACAAGACTTACTGCCATACGACGGCCTACATGAGACTCAGGTTTTCCAAAGACTCTTACGAAACTGTCTTTTGTAAAGGCAGAGTCTGGCACTTCAAGCGTAGGGTTGAGTTTTTCATTTTTAGCTTTGTATGCACCACATGCACCAGAACCATAAGTGATATACTCAAGAGGCAGACCAAGAACAGCTCTTATGTGTAATGCAAATTGACTTTGGCTTTGGGTAATAAGTGTTACCATCCCTGTGTCATGTGGACGAGGGCTAAGTTCAGAGAAGTAAACCTCACCATCTTTTACAAAGAACTCTACACCAAAGATACCACGACCACCAAGACCATCTGTTACTGCTTTAGCAATGTCTTTTGCCTTTTGAAGTGTCTCTTCACTCATCTGTGCAGGTTGCCATGAAAGTATAAAGTCACCATCTTTTTGTACATGCCCAATAGCATCACAAAATACCGTACCTGTTTCATTACGTACAGTAAGTAGGGTGATTTCATAGTCAAAAGGAACAAACTCTTCAACGATGAGTTCAGAGGCATCACCACGAGCCTCTTTTGCTATCTCCCAAGACTTCTCTATGTCATCAGCACTTTTTGCAATACTCTGTCCATGTCCTGAAGAACTCATAACAGGTTTAATAACACAAGGGAAGCCTATACGTTGAGCAGCTTCTTTAAGTCCCTCAAAAGTCGTGATAAACTCATACCCACTTGTTTTAAGTCCCAATGTTTCAGCTGCAAATACACGAATGTTTTTACGGTTCATCGTTTTATTTACTGCCTCAGCATTTGGGATAACATGAAAGCCACGTTTCTCTGCTTCAAAAAGTGCAGAGATGCTTATCGCTTCTACTTCTGGCAATATATAGGTAGGTTGTTCCTTTTCTATAAGCTCAAGAACAGCCTTTTCATCTTGCATATCTATAGCATAAGCACGGTTAGCTACTAAATGAGCAGGTGCATTTTTATACTTGTCAACAGCTATGACTTCAATGCCAAGCCTTTGTGCTTCTATAGCAACTTCTTTACCTAGCTCACCAGAGCCAAGTAGCATGATTTTAATCGCATCTTTTTGTAGAGTAGTAGTAAATGTCATTAGGATAACCTTTGAAAAAATATAGAGATTATTTTAGCGAAATTATTACTTGTTTTACTTTTAATTAAAGATATTTAACTTTAAACCTTAAGTTAATCTTAATTTAAATAAACCTTAAGATTAAGTGGATACAATCCGTCCACAAAAGAGCAATGACTCTGATTTATATAAGGAAAATTCATGAAATTAACATCAGTTCTTAAACCTGCTGACGTACAACGTGACTGGGTTTTGATAGACGCAGATGGTAAAACATTTGGTCGTATCTTAACTGAGGTAGCTACACTTCTTAGAGGTAAACATAAACCATCATTTACACCAAACGTAGATTGTGGGGATTATGTAGTAATCATCAACGCTGAAAAAGCAAAATTCTCAGGTGCAAAACTAGAGCAAAAAGAGTACTTTACTCACTCAGGTTACTTTGGTTCAACTAAAAGTAAAAAACTTAGTGATATGCTAGAAAACCATACTGAAAAACTTTTCAGATTGGCTGTAAGAGGTATGCTTCCAAAGACTACTCTGGGTCGTGCGATGCTTAAAAAACTTAAAGTGTATGCAGGTTCTGAACACCCACATACAGCACAAATCAATAAGGAAGCGTAATCATGGCAACTATTTATGCAACAGGAAAAAGAAAAGCGGCTATCGCTAAAGTTTGGATGACTCCAGGTAACGGCGAAATGCTTATCAATGGTAAAACTCTTGACCAATGGTTAGGTGGACATGAAACATTGAAAATGAAAGTTAGACTTCCACTTGAAGCTACTAAACAACTTGATAACATGAATATCAAGGCTACTACACTTGGTGGTGGTTACTCTGCTCAAGCAGATGCACTTAAACATGGTATTACTAAAGCTCTTGTAGAGTTTGAACCATCTTACAGAGCAATTCTTAAGCCAATGGGACTTCTTACTAGAGATAGTAGAGTTGTAGAGCGTAAGAAACCAGGTAAGAAAAAAGCGAGAAGATCTCCACAATTCTCAAAAAGATAGTCAGTATTTATACAGACTTTCTTTTTCAAGCTTTTTGCTTGGAATGTTTTGCAAGAAATTTTTCTTGCAAATATATTTAATTTGGGTTTACAATAAAATAAGCACTAACAATACACACTAAAGCAAATATTACTCTTTTAAGAACAACTCCAATATTATTTCCTACTTGACATGAAGTACACTGTTTAAATTTCTTAGCTTCATAATTTGCAAAGATAAAAAATCCAACCATTAATGCTATAACCATAGGAAAAGCAACTTTATCATAAGTAAACCAACTTGATAGAGTCTCTTTAGAGATATTAAAAAGTGGTAGAAAAAGTGAAACAAGCATAAAAAAGAGTAGTTTGTCTGCAACACTTACAAAGTAAACTTTTTTACTTTCTGGTGGACAAAATGCATTTTCCTCTAGGATAGGCATATCACCTTTACCTGCCATGGCACGTGCCGCTTGTTCTTTTTGATGTAGAGGTAGCCTATCAATAAGTGTAGTATTAAAAAGATAATCAATCATTCTTTGAAATGTTGATGCCTCCTCTTTATTGTCTACTTTTTTAGTTTGCATGTTACCATGCTCATCTTCATAAATAATACTGAGTGTTTGATAACGTTTTACTGTAATAGGGTGATTATGAAAGTAACTACATATTTCAGTTGAGTCAAAAATATTTTTTTGCGTAATAATTCGAGGATTTGCATAAGCAACATACTCTTTATCTTCTTTTATAACCATGAGCTGATAAAGATGACCAATCTGAATGGCACTTAAAGCTGTGAGTTCTTTTTCTTTCATCGTATCTACTATATCTTCATAAATAAGTAGATAACTCTCCTTAAAATCTCTTACAGGACCAGCATTTACGTTAATAGAGGTATCGGGATAGTATTTAAGTGTTTGAATCATGGGATTTTCCTAGGGATTAATATGAGAGGGGGGAGTAAAATATTTATGAAGATTAAATATTTTGGATTAAACTTCATAAATATTTGAAAGAGAAGAAGAGCATAAAGCTCTTCTTCTAAATATTAGTGACTTTTACTTACTACTACTAACATTTTAATGTTAATAACCGCAAATCTAAATGCTTGAAAGAGAAGACAAGTTCTCATTTTTTTAGCAAATCCACCAGGGATCATAGTGAGTGTAAATTGGTTATGTTTTTCAAAGTTTTTTTCTTCTTGTTTCATTGTGTCTCCTTTAATTTTATAGTGGCTTATTCAGGGATAAGCGTCCAACCTGGCTTAAGTTTTGCTTTGTAGATAAACATATGGTGTAAGATATGTTTAATCCAGTGTCCTGCAAGACCGATTTCACCGAAAGTATAGTCTGTATCACGTCCCGTTCCTGGGTATTTTTCAAAGTCTGGAACAACAGGGTAAACAGTCATCGCAGCAGCAGTTCCTGAAGTAAGACCTTTTCCAGCAGATGCAACACATGCTGCACCCATTTCAGCCATTGATGCTTCATGTAAATGAGCCTCTTTGCCTTTATTGATAAGATCACATACTGAATGAGCAACAGCTTTACCAATAATACCTGCAGGCATACCAGTTCTTGGTGGTGTAGGGTTAATTGGAGTTCCATTTACAGAACTTGCTGGTTTAGAGATAAGGTGTGGTGGTGCAAATGCAATACCACATGCAAACATATTGCTGTGATCAGGGTTTTGGTAAGTACGAGGCCAGTCAGATGCTTTCCAATTTTCGTAAGCACCTGCATCGTATTTTGCATCTACTTTCATAAAGCCATTTGGAGCAAAGATATTACTTGTTATATCTGCACCCTCTTTATCGTATGCTTTAAGACCAACACCTGCAAATGGTGGGATAAGCATTGCAAAGTCAAACTCTTCTTCACCCATAGTTCCATCAAGAAGTTCATAGCTTACTTTTCCTGCTTCTACTTTGTTAACATGTGCTCCGATAATCCAAGGAACATCTCTCTCAGCAAAAAGTGATTCAGCAAAAAGTTTAGAACTTACAACGTAACCTCCAACTTTCATATGAAGACCACCCATACCAAAGTCACCCATAAATGATTCATTAGAAATCCATTTAATATCTAGCATATCTCTTACACCAGCTTTATTTGCTTCATGTTCGATGTTAAAGATATATTCAAATGCAGCACCTTGACATGTACACATACCATGACCAGTTCCTACAAGAATTTTTTGTCTTTCACCTTTTTTTGCTTTTTCAAAAATTTGGTTAAGTTCTAAACTTGCATGAACAGCGTGATCTGCAGTACATACAGAAACAGTATGCTCTCCAAGGTGACCCTTTCCATTTCCTAAACCAGGTGTAGCATCAAAATTTAGTTTAGGACCAGTAGCATTAATAAGATAATCATATTCTATTACTTCTGTTTGACCCTCTTTATCTTGCCCTGTATATTCAATAGTAATATACTCTTTATCACTCTCTTTATTTCCATGAGGATGAATTGAAACAGCTTTTGCTTGCTTAAAATCAATTCCAGCTTTTTCATAAACAGGAGCTAATGAGAAGACTACGTCCTCTTTTGCCAGTTGACCAACTCCAACCCAGATGTTAGATGGAATCCAATTCCATTGTGAATTTGGAGTAACCACTACTACTTCATGCTCATCTCCGAGCCATTTTCTTGCAAATGTTGCAGCAGTATGTCCAGAGACTCCACCACCCATAACTATTAAACGTGCCATAGCTTTCCTTCATATTAAAATATTTTCATATAAAATAATAGAGTAACATTATTTAAATCTAAGTTAATTTCTATAAATTAAGTTAGATAATAATAAATACTTATTTAAATGGTTAAATATGTTACTTATAATTGAAAAGTAAATGAGTAATCTAAATCATTATAATAAATAATATTGATAATATATTATAGATAGATAATTATTATGTTAAAATCTACTCTTTGATAAATATCTATAAAAAGGTGTATTTTAGTTCAATGAATAGTTTAATATCTAGTAATTTCTTAAGATATCTCTTTTTAATGATATTTTTTACATCAAATATCTTTTCTACGATATGGAATAGCCCACATACTATAAAAAAAGATGTATCTAAAACACTATATAGGGCTTTTTCTATCTCACCTAAAAGGCTTGACCCTGTAGTTTCATATAGCGCAAATGAGTGGGCTATTATTGGGCAGATATATGAACCACCTTTACAATATAATTATTTGAAACGTCCTTATGTGTTAGAACCATTAACTCTTACCAAAATGCCAACTATTACCTATTTAGATAAAGAGGGTAATGAAGTAGAAGAGAACTCTTCTAAAGTAATGTTTTCACAATATCGTTTAGAGCTAAGAGAAGATATTTTGTATCAAAATCATCCTTGTTTTGTAAAAGATAATAATGGAGGTTTACTTTATGGATCGCTCTCTAACAATGATTTAATGCAGATAACTAAGTTAAGTGATTTTAAACAATCAACTACTCGCTACTTGGTTGCAAATGACTATGCATATGCTATTAAACGTATGGCAGTAAGACAAAATCATTCGCCTATTTTAGACAATATGAAAGCATATATTGTAGGACTAGAATCATTTTCTAAGTCTATTAATTCTATTGTTAAAGAAAAAAAGAAAAAAAATCAATTAGTTGATTTACGTTCATATTCGATTGATGGAGTAAAAGTTCTTAATGATACTATCTTAACTATAAAGATTAAAGGAGAGTATCCACAGTTTCTATATTGGTTGAGTATGAATTTTTTTGCGCCTATTCCTTGGGAAGCAGATCTGTTTTATCAACAGTCTGGACTTATTGCTAAAAATTTAACCCTCAATTGGTTTCCTGTAGGTACAGGGGCATATTATTTAGCTGAAAATAATCCAAATCGACAGATGAAATTACTTGTAAATCCTAACTATCATAGTGAGAATTATCCACGATTAACTCAAGAAGAGAGTAAAAAATCTCATATACCAAAAGAACTATTAGAAGACTCTGGAAAAAAGCTTCCTTTTATTAAAGAAGTTATTTATTCTCTTGAAAAAGAGAGTATTCCATTATGGAATAAATTTTTACAAGGATACTATGATGCTTCAGGTATAAGTTCTGAAGCGTTTGATCAAGCAGTACAAATTTCTACTTCAGGCAGTATGGGCTTAAGTAATGAAATGAGAGATAAGGGTATTGTATTAAAAAGTTCAGTAGAACCCTCTATTTTTTATTTAGCATTCAATATGTTAGATCCCATCGTAGGTGGATATTCTTCGTCAGCTAAGAAGTTACGCCAAGCTATTAGCATAGCACAGAATCAAGAGGAGTATATCTCTATCTTTACTAATGAAAGAGGTATTCCAGCACAAGGTCCTATCCCCCCAGGTATTTTTGGATATGAAGAAGGTAAAGAAGGAACAAATAGTATTATTTATAATTGGATAGATGGAAAATATGAAAGAAAATCTTTAGATGAGGCAAAAAAACTATTATCTGAAGCGGGTTATCCTAATGGAATTTCTAAAAAAACAGGTAAACGATTAAGACTCTATTATGATACAACTGCAACAGGACCTGATGATAGAGCCTTAATGGACTGGAGACGAAAACAGTTTGATAAGCTAGGGATACAACTGGTTATAAGAGCAACTGATTATAACCGTTTTCAAGATAAAATACGAAAAGGAAAAGCTCAACTTTTTTCATGGGGATGGAACGCAGATTATCCAGATCCCGAAAATTTTCTTTTTTTACTTTATGGTGGTAATGCAGTAGTTAACACAAATGGTGCAGGAATAAACTCTTCAAATTATCAAAATCCTAAGTTTGATAAACTTTTTAATGAGATGAAAACAATGAAAAACTCTCCTCTTAGAATGCAAAAAATTAAAGAGATGGTAAAGATATTAAGAGAAGATACTCCTTGGATTTGGGGAATGCATCCAAAGTCATTATCTCTTTCTCATAAGTGGTATCGTAATGTTCAACCTCATGCTATGGCAAATAATACACTTAAATATAAACGTATTGATACAGAATTAAGAGCAAAAAAACAAGAAGAGTGGAATCAACCTATCTTATGGCCGTTGGGAGTACTTCTATTTTTAATCATTATTTTAAGTTATTCTCTATATTATGCTTATATCTTACGGCAAAGTAGTGTAATAAAAGGAAAATCCTAAATGTTTACATATATAATTAAACGCATTTTGTATGCAATACCTATTTTGATAGGGGTAAATCTTATTACTTTTATACTCTTTTTTATGGTAAATAGCCCAGATGACATGGCAAGAGCTCAACTAGGAGCTAAACAAGTAACGCCTCAACTTATCTTGTCATGGAAAGAGGAAAAAGGGTATGATAAACCACTTTTTTTTAATAGTAATGTTGAGGGTATGAAAACTGTAACAGATACGCTTTTTGTACAAGAGTCTATTAAGCTTTTTACCTTTAACTTTGGGTACTCCGATAGCAACCGTGATATAGGTTCAGATATACAAGAGAGAATGATTCCTAGCTTATCTATCGCACTACCCACATTTATAATATCATTAATTACAAATATCTCTTTATCACTCTTATTGGTGCTATTTCGTGGCTCTACACTAGATACTAGTATGATGATTATTGCGGTTATGATTATGTCAATCTCTGGACTTTTTTATATTATAGCAGGGCAAGTACTTTTTTCTAAAATGTGGCATTGGGTTCCTATCTCTGGTTATGAGAGTGGATGGGGTGCTATAAAGTTTATACTTTTACCTGTACTTATAGGTGTTTTCTCTGGGATAGGTTCAGGGGTAAGATGGTATAGAAGTATCTTTTTAGAACAGGTAAACCAAGATTATGTTAGAACAGCTAGAGCTAAAGGACTATCTGAAGTAGATGTACTTTTTGGGCATGTTTTGAGAAATGGAATGTTACCTATTTTAACAGGGGTTGTGGTAGTTATTCCTATCCTTTTTATGGGTAGTCTTATTATGGAATCATTCTTTGGTATCCCTGGCTTGGGTTCTTATACTATAGATGCTATAAATGCACAAGATTTTGCTATTGTTAAAGCAATGGTATTTTTAGGTTCAGTACTTTATATTTTAGGATTAATTTTAACTGATATCTCTTATACCTTATTTGATCCAAGGATAAAACTATCATGAAGTTAGTATTTCTTTGGACAGATATAATGGTTTGGTTTTTAGTTATCTCATTGCTTACTTGGAGTTGGTTTATTGCTAAATCCCCACAAGTGAGAAAGCAGTGGCATACTATCTTCAAATCAAGCATCGCAATGGCATCTTCAATTGTTTTACTTTTTTATTTACTTTTTACTCTTCTTGATTCTGTACATTTACGTTTTTCAATGGAGTTAAAAGAGAGTAAAAAGTCAGAACTACAGTATTCAGATACAGTAAGTCTTTTAGATTTAATTCTAAAGCATAACATTGAGCATACAGAGCGTACCTATTCTGCTCCCTTTGCTACTTCTGAATATACATCATCTATTATTGTAGATGAAAAAGGAGTTATACAAAAAGAGTATCTACCTCTTAAATATGTAGGTAAAAGTGATGATATAGTCTCAAAATCATTTACTGCTATTACTCTAGGAATATGTATAAGTTTAACTTTGATAATTATACATTTGTTATGGCGTAAAAAAAGAGGCTTTGAGAGTGAACTACCTTGGCGTACTGCGTATATAATTTCACTTCTGTTGATTACTATCTTTACATGGTTTTATATACTTAGTTTCGACTATCATGTTTTAGGTACAGATAAAGTAGGGGGAGATGTCCTCTATCAAAGCTTAAAAAGTATTCGTACAGGTGTACTTATAGGAGTTTTAACTACTTTTATTATGCTACCTGTAGCTATATTATTAGGTGTTAGTGCAGGATTCTTTGGAGGATGGATTGATGATATAATTCAATACCTTTATACAACATTAAGTTCAATTCCAGGTGTATTACTTATCGCTGCAGGAGTACTTTCAATGCAAGTAATAATGGATAATAACCCTACATGGTTTGAGACTACTTTAGAACGTTCAGATTTACGATTATTATTTCTTATTTTTATACTTGGTATTACTTCATGGACAGGACTTTGTCGATTACTTCGTGCAGAGACTCTTAAAATATCCCAAATAGAGTTTGTAACAGCAGCTAAGGCATTTGGTGTGAGTAAATTTACCATTATTCGTCGTCATATTATTCCTAACTTAATGCATATTATTCTCATATCTGTAGTTTTAGATTTTTCTGGGTTAGTACTAGCAGAGGCTGTACTCTCTTATGTTGGTGTAGGTGTTGACCCTACAATGCATTCATGGGGAAATATGATAAATCAAGCAAGACTTGAAATGGCAAGAGAACCTATGGTCTGGTGGTCACTTTTTTCTGCATTTATTTTTATGTTTATACTAGTTCTTGCTGCAAATCTTTTGTCAGATAGAATTCAAACAGTGTTAGATCCAAGAAATAAAAAGTAAAATTTATTCTTATAATGTAAGTACAAAAAGAATTTTAACAAATTAGTAAAACCACTTGACAAGAGTGAGCTAAGGTGCTATAATACGCGTCCAACAACACATGGACGTTTAGTGAGTAGCTAAAAAGAGTGTTATTGAGTGATCTTTGACAACCAAATATAAGTAAACAAATCA